>Ga0164241_10000101_pt1 | contig 211267 bp, 182 predicted proteins | sample OricomyardsoilBY_FD_108780 | JGI IMG/M metagenome (GOLD analysis project Ga0164241, IMG submission 108780) | Backyard soil microbial communities from Emeryville, California, USA - Original compost - Back yard soil (BY) | ecosystem: Environmental > Terrestrial > Soil > Unclassified | place... | reverse complement strand
GCAGGAGGGCAACCCCGCCGCCATCGCCGTGCGCTTCCACGTCGCGCAGCACAGCATGCTCACCTACATGGATTTCAACGTGGGTTCGGCCCGCGCCGCCGTGGAGGACATCGGCAACCAGGTCACCAACGTGAAAATCCACGGCGGTGACTACGGCATCATCACCCGGCGCACTGCCCCGGTCTGGCAGTTCCTGCTGATGGATTCCGCGCTCGATGGCCAGCGCGTGGCGGGCATCCAGACGATGGATGCCGGTTTCACGCTGGTGCGGGTGCACTTCGCCAACATGCCTGTGGCGATGAAGATCTTCCCCGGCGAGGTCGACCAGCTCTACGCGCGCGACCTGCGGCTGGAGAACATCAGCGAGGCGGCACTCGCCGTCGGCGACTGGCGCAACCACCATTCCACGCTGACGCTCGCCAACATCTCGTGCAGCAATGTGCCGCGCTTCACCACGGGCGACAACCGCGTCAATGCGCCCGGTCGCCACTACGTCGTGGAGCACTTCTCGCTGGGCCTTGCGATCGGCGCCGACGGCCGCGAACAGGGCGTGAAGTTCGCGCATCGCGAACGCGCGGTCGCAACGCCGGTGGCGCTGCCGCCGAGCGACATCCCCGCTTTGCCGCCGATGGAAAGATGGGTGAACGTGCGCTCGCTCGGCGTGCAGGGCGGCGCAGTGGACGACACCGAGGCACTGCAGAAGGCCATCAACGAGAACCCGGTGCTGTTCTTCCCCGCGGGCACCTACCACGTGCGCTCGTCGCTGCAGCTGCGGCCGGACAGCGTGCTCATCGGCCTGAACCCCAACACCACTGCCATCGGCCTCATCGATGGCTCGGCGGACTTCGCCGGTGAAGGCGAACCGATCGGCGTCATCAGCGCGCCGCGCGATGGCCGCAACATCATCGTCTCGATGGGCGTGGGCACCGGCACGCGCAACCCGCGCGCTGCCGCCGTGCTGTGGCGCGCGGGCAAGGATTCCATGCTCGACGACGTGACCTTCCCCGGCGGTCTCGGCAACCTGAATGCCGGTGGCCGCGGGGGCGGTGGGCCACCCGGCGGCGCGCCGGGCGCCGCACCGGGTGGCGCGCGGGCCGGTGGTCCGGGCGGGCCGCCGCCAGCAGCAGCACCGGCAGGGCCTCCGGGTGCAGCGCCGGGTGCGCCGCCCGCACGCGGTGCAGGTCCGGGCGGCGGCTTCCCCGGCGCGGGCGGAGGCGGGCCCGCGATCAACACCCGTTACTCGCAGGCCGGCGACCTCATCATCCAGGACGGTGGCGGCGGCATCTTCCGCGGCTGCTGGCCGCATGACCCGAACGCGAAGATCGGCCTGCGCGTCGCCAATACTTCCACGCCCGGCACGATCTACCAGATGTCGGTGGAGCATCACTACCGTGTCGAGGCCGAGTTCCACAACGTGAAGAACTGGAACGTCATCGCGCTGCAGACCGAAGAGGAGAACCCGGATGGCGCCGACGCGTACGCCATCGACCTGCAGGATTCCTCGGACCTGCTGTTCGCGAACACCTATATCTACCGCGTGTCGCGCAACATCCGCTCCAAGCCCTACGCCATCATGGCGCGGCGCTCGCAGAACATCGCGCTGCAGAACGTGAAGGTGTTCAGCCAGACGCGGCTGGCCTTCGACAACACCGTGCTCGAGGAAGGCAGCGGCGTCACCGTGCGGCCGAACTTCTTCACCTCGTTCACGATCAACCGCGACATGAAGGCCCCGCAGCCGCTGGCAACGCCAGCGGTGTTCGAGCGGCGCGCTACGCTCGAGAAACTGGCCAGCGGTTTCAGCAATGCCTCGGGCCTCGCCGTGGATGATGCGGGCGGGCTGCATTTCACCGACGCCGCGGAGAACCGCATCTACCGCTGGAACGCCGCCGATCGCAAGGCCGATGTGCTGGCGACCACCACTGGTCCGGCGCCGCAGGTGCTGGGCTTCGTGGCGCCCTCGCACCTGCTGGCGGTCGCGATGCTCGCCCGCCCGCAGCAGCGCGCGGTGTACCACATCGACCTCAAGCAGCCCGAAGCAGGCGCGCAGACCCTCACCGAGACCGCGCAGATGCTGCCCGGCACTTCGCTGCTGCTGCCCGTCGGCCTGCACTACCAGCTCTGGGTGATGCGTGACCTGCTCGGCCATCGCGGCTATGTGTTCCAGAACGGCAGCAACACCGCCGTCATCAGCACGGTCGAGGATCAGCCCCGCACGTACTACTACGCGCCGGGGACCACCACGGCCATCATCGCCGGCGGCGCATGGCGGCCCACCATCGAGAGCTCCACGCTCGCCACCTTCAAACCCGGCGAATCACACCACCTCACCAGCGAGGATGACGGCCTCACGTACATCGCCACGCTGGGCGCCAATTACCGCACGGTGGACACCACGCTGTTCGCGCGGCGCGGCGGCACGTCGGTGGCGACCGACCAGGCCGGCAACGTGTACATCGCCGACGGCCATGTGTGGATCTACGATCGCCGTGGCAGGCAGCTCGGCGTGCTGGAGATTCCCGAGCGCGTGGGCAGTCTTGCGTTCGGCGGGCCTGACCGCAGGACGCTGTTCATCGGGGCGCGGTCATCGCTGTATTCGATACGCACGAGGGCGGCGGGCAAGTAGGCTGCGGCACAGGGCGCTTCGATTTATAGAGAGCCATTTCGAGCAGCCTCTCACGCATCCCCGGGTATGTGATCGTTCCGGTTCACAAAGGTCCAGCCAAACTCACGCTCGAATATCCGCCGGTGGGCTGTTGCGATCTGTTGGGGTGCGCGCCGGACGAATTCGCAGCGCCTCGACGGCGTCAGCGAGCGTCCTGCAGAGCATAGGTGCCCAGATGCTGGTGACCGGCGTTCCCTTCCGGATCGAGAACAAGCGTTACGCCATGGCCTAGCCTAGCGCAGCGTGTAAAAGGTGCCTCGCCCTGCACCCTGCAGGGCGAGATGACCATCCTCGACCAGCGCCGAGACGTGGTACTTGATCGTGTTTCTGCTGACCTTTGTTGCCTTGACCACATCGCTGACCGTGACCCGGCCATGCTCCCTCACCAGTTCCAGGATCTGGACAGAGAGTTCGGGGAGGTCGCCGAGGATCAGGCGCTCCTTCTCCAGCTTTCGCTCCAACCGCTTTTTCTGCTCGGTAAGCGCGCCCAGGAAGAACTCCAGCCATGGGAGCCAGTCAGGCTTGTCGGTTCTGATCGTGTCCTGTGTCTGTCGGAGCGCGAGGTAGTACTTCTCCTTGGTCTGCTCGATCACGCTCTCAAGCGAGCTGTATGGCACATAGGCATATCCGGCGCGCAGCAGGAGGAGTGTGGTCAGGACTCGAGAGAGGCGGCCATTGCCGTCCTGGAAAGGATGGATCGCCAGAAAAGTCACGATGAAGATTGCTATGACGATGAGCGGATGCAGCTTGCCGTCGCGAAGAGCGTCGGCAGCCCACCGCACGAGGTCTGCCATCATGCGCGGCGTATCGAACGGTGAGGCCGTTTCGAAGACGACCCCCACTTCCTTCCCTGATGCATCGAAGGCAACGACATCGTTGCGCAGTGTCTTGTACTCGCCACGATGGCGTTCGTCTTTCGCCGAGTACTGGAGCAGGTCCCTGTGCAGCTGGCGGATATGGTTCTCGCTCAGTGTGAGGTCTTGCCAGTGATCGAAGGCTGTCTCGCTGACTGCCCCGTAGCCCGCGACTTCCTGTTCGTCCCGGGTCGCGAAGGTTTTGATATCGAGATTGGAGAGCAGCTGTTCGACCTCGCGGTCGGTCAACTTCGCGCCCTCTATACGGGTCGAGGACGCAACGCTCTCGATGGTCGCTACGCGCTTCAGCGCCGCCAGGCGATCGGGTGCGATGCGCCCAATCGCCCGCCACGCGCCCTTGAATTCGTCCAGCGCGCCGACCAGACGCAGGACGGTGGCGCTGATGGCAATCTCGACGGCGCGTGGGGCGGTATCCAATTCTTTATCCATTTGTATCCATTCCTAATGCCACGCCAGTATCGGATTGTCTATCCATTTCTATCCAATCCGGGCGAGATAGGGAAATATCGGGCTCTATGAACTGCGACCTCGACGAGGAGGGCAACGTCACCAATCCCGGCCTCATCGGTGCTCTGGACGGGAAACAGTACTTCACGCTGAAGGCGGTGATCGCTCAAGGAGACTGATGTCGCCACACTCGTGCAGGAAGACAAGGAAGTGACGACGACAGCCTGGAATAACCGCCTTGTCGCGCTGACAGACAAGGGACTGGTGATCGAAACGACCAGCAACAGTCGCAACAAGCGCTACAAACCTGTTCTGGAGGGCCTGAATCCTGGGGCTTGATTTTGCGTCGTACCGCCAGGAACTCGCAGAAGGCCTGGGACCGCGGCAAGGCTGCGGGCCTTTGCGGAGAGAAACGCCGGGATCACCTAGCCTGGACGTGCCTTGCAGGCGTATACCACCGCCGGAGAGGCGCTGCCCCGTGCGGCGATGGCGTGGGCAGCGCGGTGGTAGTCGAAATCACGGAGAACCTTGCCGAGGTCACAGACAACGCCCATTACTTCAGTGTGGCTAGATAGGCGATCACGTCAGCGCGCTCCTGCGGATCTTTCAGGACACCTGCCATCGCGGTGTCCGGCGCCAGTATGGCGAGCGGGTTGGACAGGAATACATCGAGGGTCTCAGCGCTCCAGGTCACGCCGTGCTTCTTCAGACTCTCGCTGGGGCTCAGGAGGCTCTTCACGGTGCCGGCCTTGCGGCCCATGACGCCGAACAGATTGGGGCCCACCATCGTCAACGAATTCTCTTCCCTGGCCACGCCATGGCAGGTCTTGCACGATGCCATGAACAGTGCCTTGCCGTTGACGGCATCGCCCTTGAGGCCGCCAACGGCGGAGGTGGCGGATGCATTGCTGGCGGCGGGAGTGTCGCTGGTGTGAGCGGTGGGGGTTTGGCTGATGCAGGCAGCGAGCATGGCCAGCGGGGCGACCAGTGCGAACAGGCGGGTGGCTCGGAATGCGGACATGGATCTGGACTCTCCGAAATGGGGACGTGGGGCGGAGTCTAGCGCGGGGCGGGATGCAGCGATCGGCCCGCGACAGGATCCGTCATCCGAAACCATGGACGCCCTTTCGCTGCCGCTGTTCGATGACCCTGCACCGCCCGCCGCGCCGTCGGAAAACGCGGCCCGCGGCGGTCTGCAGGGTGCGCTGGGCTGCAGGGAATCATTCTCCCTATTGCGATTGCTGCAGCCGCCGCGCCTGCTCGCCGACATAAAGCCGGAGCTTCTCGATCTGCTCCGCCGACAGATATTTCGACCATCCCATCATGCCGCGCGCTTCGAGCGTGCCTTCGCCGACTACGCTGCGCCACGCCTGCGGATCCGTGACCAGCGCCGAGCGGCGCAAATCCGGGATCACGTTGTTGCCCATGGCATTGGGTCCATGGCAACGGATGCAGTAGGCATCGTAGTGATGCAACCCTTCGGTCACGTCGGGCGCTGATGCCACCTGCTGTGGTGGCTGCGCTGGGCTCGCCAGCGGCGGATCACCAGGCAACGTGGCCGTGCCATTGAGCTTGAACACCAGCAATCGGCCACGCTGCGGCGCGTAGGTCGGGCCGCCTCCGGACATGGAGTTGGCGCCGGACGCGGCCGCGATGTACTGCTCGCCATCCACGCTGTACGACATGGCGCCAGCGATGATGGCGTTCGGGGTATCGATGCGCCACAAGCGCTCGCCCGTGTCCGCGCGATAGGCGGCGAACTCGCCCAGCACGCCATTGCGGCTTTTGCCCTGAAACACCAGGCCACCGGCTGTCGCCAGCACGCCGCCGCCGGACCCTTCGACCTGCCACGCCGCCTTGCGTGCCACCGGGTCCCAGGCCATCAAGTAGCCTTTGGGTGCAGCGCGCGCCGGCGCGGGTGAAGTCTTCTTGCCGGAAGGATCCGCCATCGCAGGCGCGGCGCCGTGCGCACCGCCCGTCATCAATCCCGGGAAGCTGATGCCCAGGCTCGGCTTCTCTGCGGTGTATGCATAGTCCTTCCTTGTGACAGGCTCCAGGTAAGACGACGAGTTGTCGCTGACCTGCAGGTACAGCAGCCCGGTGCGCGGACTGAAGGCAATGGGATTCCAGTTGTGGGCGCCCCCACCACCGGGGCTCACGGTCACGGGCTTGTCCACGTAGCGGGCCGTGGTGGTGAGCTGCGGCCTGCCCGTCTGCAGATCCACGCCCGTGGCCCAGTTGATGCCATGCACGTACGGATCGGCGGAAAGCAGCTTGCCGTCTTGCCGATCGATGACATACATGAAGCCGTTCTTCGGTGGATGCACCAGCACCTTGCGGTTCTGTCCACCGATCGCAAGTTCGGCCAGCACCATGTCCGAAACCGAATCGTGGTCCCAACCCTCGCCCGGGGATTCCTGGTAATGCCATTTGTATGCACCGGTATCGGCATCGACGGCAACGATGGAGGCGATGAACAGGTTGTCGCCGGCTTTTGAAGTGCGCAGGTTAGGGTTCCACGGAAACCCGTTGCCTGTGGCCAGGTACACCTGGTTGAAGTCGGGGTCGTAGACCAGTGAATTCCATACATGGCCGCCGCCACCCGGCGTGTACCACTCGCCGGGCCAGGTCGGTGCAGCGGTGTTCTTGAGCACCTCATCGGAGGCGGCACCATCGGGGGCGGAGCCCGGCTTGTTTGGCACGGTGTAGAAGCGCCACAGCAGCTTGCCGTCGGCGGCGTCGTAGGCACTGACGAAACCGCGCGTGCCGAAGTCCGCGCCGGCATTGCCGATGAACACCTTGCCATGCGCCACGCGTGGCGCGCTGGTGATCAGGTACGTGGAATCGCGCGGCGTGGTTTGTGTGCTCCACACTTCCTTGCCGCTGGCGGCGTCCAGTGCGATGAGCCGGCCATCCACCGTGCCGAGATACACCCTGCCCTTGTACAGCGCGACGCCGCGGTTATCGACATCGCAGCACGCCGGCACACCGCTGATGCCAGGCGCCTTCGGGTCGTAGTACCACAGCTGCTTGCCGGTCCTTGCGTCAAGCGCATAGACCTTGCTCCACGCGGTGGAGACGTACATCACGCCATCCACTACCAGCGGCGTCGCCTCCTGTCCGCGGGTGGTATCGAACTCGATGAACCATGCGGGCTTGAGCTGCGCGACGTTGCCGGCATCGATCTGCGTCAATGCCGAAAAGCGCTGTTCGTGCCAACCGCCGTTGTAGATCAACCAGTTCTGCGGCTCCGACGCCGCCGCTGCCAGGCGTGCGTCGTCGACGTCTGCGAAGCGCGCCTGCCGGCCAGGTGACGTCGTTGCTTCGTGCCTGCCGCAGGCGGCGAGGCCCAGCATCGCCATCACGGCGACTCGCGACAACGTCGTGGTTGATTTCACGGCAAGGTTCATGGTCAATACTCCCCCGCAATGCCCGCAGGATAGCTGTTGCGGTGACTGGAGACAGGGAGAACGCCATGATGCTGCGCAGGACTTCGAGCATTTCCGGACATTTGCGGAAGCGGCAATTGGCATGGGCGCTCGCCGCGGCAGCGCTTGCCATCGTTGCGGGGCCGCTGCTGGTGTCCGCCGCCCAGCCGCCTGCGTCGTCGCCGTTGAAGGGCGAGTGGATTCTCACCACCTCTGATCGACCGGGAAACCCGTCCGGGATCGGCATCCGGCGCAAGACCTTCACGGACGCGACCTGGTCGATGGTGCAGAAGGATCCGGCCACCGGAATCGTCGTGTTCGAGCACGGCGGCGACTACAAGCTCAATGGCACTTCCTATTCGGAAACGGTCAGGCATGCGGGCGCCAACACCGCAAACCTCATCGGCCAGACGTTCACGTACCGCGTGACCGTGAGCGGCGACACCTTTTCCCAGGTGGACGGACAGTGGAACGAGACGTGGCGGCGTGCGCCGCCGACGAACTGACTTTCAGGGCATTCGTGCCCCTCCATCGGCCGCGGGAATCTGCGGCTGATACTGCATCGGCGCTATCCAGCGCCTTTTTCTTGTCCCGGTGGTACGCGCCAGGTGGTCATAACCATTTCAATGCTCGCCGATCCATTCGTAAATTGGCGGCTACTTCTGCGCGTATGCGCGTTGCCCAATTGCAACCCTCATCGCCTATCAGGAGCCAGCGCTGCCTGCGGCAGCTCGAACAGGCGCAGCCTGCCCTCCAGCGACTGGACATAGGCCTGCACCTTCCTTGAGCGCTGCAGGGCACGCCCCTCGACGATGAGATACGTCAGCCGGCGCCGCGCATGCATGAGCCGCTTGAGGAACTCCTTGAACTCGACGGCTCCGATATCCCCGCGCACCGCCATGAAACGCATTGCGGATTTGGAAGTCACGGCACAAAGCAATTTCATGTCAGGAGGCTGCGCGGAGTCACCGGCTCCCTGCCCCCCGTCCTGCTCCATCCGGGCGGCAGCCCGGTCGCTCGGCTTGATACTCGCCTCGACCACGAAGAAGATCTCGGCCCGCTCCCGCCTGGCCAGCGCGCGAATGTCGGGATATTCCTGCTTCACCCATCTGGCGATCGCCGCGGCACGGCGCTTGTTGGCCCGGAACAGCGGCTTTCTGCAGACGAAGCCCAGTTGTGTCAGCAACCGCCCCACCGTTACCGGGCTGAGCCTGACCGCGAACTTGCGCATGATCAGCGTACGGACCCGCGAGCGCGTCCAGAGGGCGAAGGGAACCTTCAACTGATAGGGGCTCTTGGCGGTGACCGTGCGGTATAGCCACTGGATCTGCCTGCCATTCAGGCGCGTCGGCCGTCCGGTTGCCTTGCGCGAGCGCAGCGCCTGCCAGCCGCCGGCGCGATGGCGTGCCAGCCAGCCGAATACCCGTCTGCGATCCACCCCCATTTCACGAGCCGCCTGCGTCGGCGTACGGCCCTCGAGACGAACCAGTCGCACGGCCGCGATGCGGATCAGCTCGAGCGTGGAATGACCGACCCTGCGACCGTCTATCTTCATATGCGCCTCATGCGCGCTGACTTATGCATCGATGAGAACACGCGCCAGTCGAGCCGCAGTATATGAAATTTTTTCTTTCATCCAGCGAAATTCCGCAGTAGGTTGAAATGGCGTCGACGCAGGACGCCGGCAACGGCGCTCGCGCGCCGGCAAGAACAGATTCAACGAAAATCGTTGGGGGGAAAAGCAGTGTCCAAGCACACAGCGTCAGTTTCCATTGTGCGCGTGTCGCTGGCTGCCATTGCGGCTGCGGCGTCGCTGACCGGCCTGTCCTGGCAGGCCATGGCAGCCGAAGCGCAAGGCGAGGCAGAGGATGTGGAGCTGACCGAGGTGCAGGTCACCGGCACGCGCATCCGCAACCCCAACGTCACTTCGGCCAACCCGATCACCTCGATAACTGGCGAGGAAATGCGTCAGCTCGGCATCGTCAACGTCGCCGACGCGCTGACACAGCTGGTGCCGCAGAACATTTCCACCTACACGCCGTTTCTCACCGGTGATGACCAGGCCAGCGGCATCGGCGTCGGCGGCGGTGGCATGGAGACGCTGGACCGCGGCTCGTTCTTCATCGGCAGCACCATCGCCAACCTGCGCGGCCTGGACCCGACCTTCGGCACCCGCACGCTGACGCTGGTGAATGGGCGTCGGATGGTGTCGTCCTCCAACCAGGCCGACGTCGTTGACCTGAACATCATTCCCTCGAACCTGCTGGAACGCGTGGATGTGGTGACCGGCGGTGCCTCGGCGACCTATGGCTCCGGAGCCATGGCCGGCGTAGTCAACCTGGTGCTCAACAGCCGGATGACCGGCTTCAATATCGATCTTGACTACGGCGTGAATGAGGCCGGCGACGGTGGCAATCCCCACCTCTCGCTGTCGGGAGGCACGCCGCTGTTCGGCGGCCGGGGTCATGTGCTGCTGGGCGGCGAATGGCGCGACCAGAAGGCCATCCGCGATTGCGCCGAAGCCCGTGACTGGTGCGCCGAGTCGCGCGCCATGTTCAGCAATTACTCCGGCTTCGCGCAGAACGTGTTGGCCGTCAACAGCCCGCTGCCCGGCTATGAGCAGCTGCCGGCGCGCTTCGAGATGGCCAATGTGCGCTACAGCCAGTTCGCTCCTGCCGGCACGATCTATTTCAACAACGCCAACGTCACCACGGACTACCGCCTGACGGATGACGGCACCGGCATCGAGGAGTACGCGCTCGGGTTCCGCGGCGGCCTCGGCAGCTCCGCCATCAACGGCGACGGCCCCCTGACCACTTCGGGCACGCCACTGCGCCCCAGCAACGAAACCAGGTCGCTGTTCACCAACTTCGAGTTCGACTTCACCGACCGCACCACGGGCTACATGCAGGCCAACTATGCCTTGACGGAGTCGCTCAACCTCAACCGCTACACCACGGGCACCTATTGCGTGCGCTATGACGCCGCGGGCGTGGCCGCGGTTCCCGGCGGTGCGGTGGCCAATGGCGAAACCATCGTGTATGGCCCGGGCGCGGCGGCGGTGTTCGACTACGACACCGGCGTGCAGGTCGACCCGCCGACGCGCACCTTCCTGTTCAACAATTCGAATTTCCGCATCTTCCTGGACTACAGCGCCAACGGCATTGCGAGCGCGATGCCGGCTCCGGGCCCCTCCGCGCCGTTCTGGGTACTGGTGTCCAACAACACGCTGGGAGCGACCTCGAGCAGTCCTCCCACCGGCGTTGCCTTCGGCAACGCCACCGACGTCCAGTGGCTCCACATCAATTCGGGCAGTGCGACGGGCGCTGAATACTGGATTCTCTACAGCATCACGCTCACAGCCGATTTCTCGGATCCCGGCACGCCCGCACAGCTGCCTGCAATGGGCCGCAATGCCTACGCCTTCCTCAACAATCTGAGCTCCGAGGCACAGGCGCTGCTGCGCAATTCCTTCGGTGTTCCCCAGGGCCTGCTCGCCACCCAGCACGGCAACCTCATCGATCCGGTCACCGGACAGCTGATGGCCGGTGCCAGCCTGACGGCGGGCGGCGGCGCGGGGCTGGATCCGCTCTACGGCACCAGCCCGTGCTCCGGCTTCACCGCACTCAGGAAAGTGTGGAATCCGCAGTTGCAGCAGTCGACGTCGTCGAAAGCCGAGACCATGAATGGCGTCATCGGCGTCAAGGGCCGCTTCGGCGGCGACTGGCGCTGGGACGCGTCCTACCAGTACGGCAAGACCGACAACACCTCGGTGCAGAACAACGTCGCAACCAACCTGCGCCTGTCCATGGCCATCGACGCGGTCATCGATGATCGCGCGGGCTCGGCCACTTTCGGCGAGCCGGTGTGCCGGGTCACGCGCGACGGCATTCCACAGGTCGACTACCAGGGCCGGCCGATCAGCGATCCCGACGATCTGCAGGCGCTCGCGGCCGGCTGCGTGCCAATCAACCTGTTTGGTTCCAGCTTCACCGGGGCGGATGCCGAGCGCCAGCAGGACGCCATCGACTATGCCTTCGTGCAGAGTCTGTCCACCGGCGGCACCACTCTGCAGGTCGGATCCCTGACCACCTCGGGGACCCTGTGGAGCGGGTTCGGGGCGGGAGCGGTGACGGCCGCCTTTGGTGTCGAGTTTCGCAAGGACACGGTCGACAACAAGGGAACTTCCGGCGCGACCTCGTTCTACGAGCGCGCCGACCTCGCCGCCACCTGGTCTGACGGCTTCGGTGGCAAGACCGAGGTGACGGAGGGCTACAGCGAGCTCAACGTGCCATTCATCAGCGGTCGGGACGGCCTCAACCAGTTCTCCGTCAACGCTGGCGCGCGCTATTCCTCGTACTACAACAAGGGCGGCGCCGGCACCACGGGCCAGTCGGCGCGGCAGAACGTGTTCAACTGGAAGGTGCAGGCGGTCGTGGAGCCTTTCGAGTGGGTGCGCCTGCGCCTGAGCCGTTCGCGTGACCTGCGCGCGGCCACCTACCGCGAGCTGTTCATCAACCAGGCGCAGCTGCCAGACCAGTTCTCCGGCAACAACCCCTGGCGGCAACGCTCGGCCTTCAGCACCGAGAACCAGAACGAGCGCTGGGGTCAGGTGCGTGTCGGCAATGCCAATCTCGACCCGGAGAAGAGCGACACACTGACCCTGGGCATGGTGCTCTCGCCGGGTGGCTGGGCGCAGGGCATGCGCGCGTCAATCGATTACTTCAACGTGCGGGTCAAGGACGGCATCGCCACGACGTTCACCGCCGGCAATCCCATCCGGGCGTGCTGGGAAGGCAGCGGCAACAGGGAGGAGACATACCTGGACGGCGGCATCGACCCGACCGCTCCTCCGGGCATCAACGGCCTGCTCGACGAGTCGCTGGCCGCCTGCCAGGAGATCACCTTCGGCAGGAACCCGGATGGCAGCCGCAACCTGCTGGACATCACTACCTACAACTCCGCGCGTCCCAGCAATGTGCTGCCCTACCAGCGCCGCGGCATCGACGTCTCCCTGCAGTACAACTTCCCGCTCAGCAGGGTTGTCGAGACGCTGCCGGGTTCGGTGGCGCTGACCGTGCGCGGCACCCGGGCGCTGGAGGCCTCCGGCATCGAACTGCGCTCCGGACCGTTCGTCACCGCGGCCAGCTGCCTGGGAACGTTCGAGCCCCAGGGCTTCGGCGGCAACTGCAGCACCTATGTCGATGCGGTCGGCCAGATCCGCAGCCCCACGTTCATTCCCGGCGTATCCGCCTCTCCGGAGTGGACCGGCAACATCATCGCCTCGTACCTGGTGGGCAATCTGACGACGAGCCTGTCCACGCGCTACATCGGTGGCGCCGTGCTCGACAAGCGCTGGTGCGACGACGCGGACTGCCCCAACTACCAGAATGAGCTCGGCCAGTTCCTGGTGGGCAGTGTCGACAACAACCGGGTCAAGTCGTACTTCAACTTCAGCCTCAACAGCTCCTACAACCTGCAGGTCGCCCACCTGCGGCAGTTCCAGGTGTTCGGTTCGATCAACAACCTGTTCGACAAGTCCCCGCCCTTCACCGGTGGCGGTATCTCGGGCGCCAGCGCTGGCTACCACGACACCATGGGTCGCGCCTATCGCGTGGGCGTGCGCATGAAGTTCTAGCCAGTAGCCATCCGGGACATGCGATGAATTCAGGAACATCGGGGGATTTCATGAAGGCGAAGATCAGTGGTTCAGGACTCCTGGCAGCCGCCCTGTGCGGGCTGGTGCTCACAGGCTGCGATTCGGTCAAGGATGTCAGGAGCGAGCCTTCCACCGCCCTGCCGCCACAGAAGGTGGTACTGCAGGGCACGATCACGGGCATCGGCGCACGGCGACCGATCACGCTGCAGAACAACAGCGACGTGGCTGGCGCCAGGGAGTTCTTCGGCAACTTCAATGAGGCGGCCTCGCCCTTCAGCTTCGGCGCGGTGGATGCGGGCTCGCCCTACGGCATCACCGTGAAGTCGCAGCCGTTCGGCAAGCTCTGCACCGTGAGCAACGGCTCAGGCACGATCGGGGCCGAGGGCGCCGCGCCGATCACGGTGGACTGCGTGAACGATCCGGCGGTGGCGCGCTATCCGCTGACGGTCAATACAGCGGTGGGCGCCGGCTTTCCCAATTTCAAGGTGACGCTGAGCACCGAGGATGGGGTGCGGGAGATGGATGCCACCGGCCTGGCCAGCGTCACGTTCGAGGATGCCATCTTCAACAGCCAGCTGAGTCTGCCGGTGTTTGGCTACAAGGTGAGCGCCACGACCGACGAGACCGTCGGGGGCACCACGACCACCCACAACTGCGTGTTCACCCGGCAAACCGGTGGCGGATTTCCGCCACCACAGCTGTTCTCCATCGGCGGCAGGAACGTCGATGCCAACAATCAGTCGGTGCTGCCGACCGGACCCGCCACCGTCACCGTCAATGCATGCGAGTTCACCGTCACCGCCAACGTGCAGTACAACGGCACCCCCTCGCAGGCCATGCCGACGGGCGGCCTGCAGCTGGCGTTGCGCAACAACCTGACTGACGTCGACGAGCAGCTGCTGGAAGTCGCCTCCTATGGCACCACCAACCTGTCGTTTCCGACACCGGTTCGCAGCAACTCCCGGGCGATCTACGAGCTGGTGGTCTCGCGCCAACCCACCGGCCACCATTGCGTCGTCAGTGGCACGGTCTCGTTCTTCAGCATGATCGTCAACACCATCAGCGGCAGCAGCCTCACCGTGCCGACCGGCAGCGCGGTGCTGCTGGTCGACCCGGACAATCCCCAGTGGTGGGCCTTCACGGGTCGGAACGTGCGCTGTCGCGCCATCCCCGCGCCCGCCAACCAGCTGACCGGCACATACCAGGTGGACCGGCCGCTTCAAGCCGTTGATTCCACCTCGACCGCGGCTCCGGCAAGGCCGCGCCTGTTCCTGACGTTCTTTGCGGATGGGACGTTCCTGAATGCCGTCAACCACACGCGGATCAGTACTTGCAGTGATCTGGCCATGTTCCCCCCGACCCCGCCCACTACTGCTTGCGATGGGCCGGAAGACATTGGAAGGGTGGTCAGCATCAGCCTGTTCAACAGCAACCTCAACACCTCCGGTGGCGTGGTGCATGGCTTCTACAACTACGACCCGGTTGCCGGCACGATGGCGTTTACGGCATTCACCGCGAGCAACATCAATCCGTCGAACTTCGGCCTCAACGGCATGCCGGGGTATACAACTGCCGGGCCGCCAACCGCCCCGGTGGGATCCGTGACGGCTACGAATGTGGTGAAGACGGCCGCTCCGGCGAGCACGCTGACGTTGCGGTTTTCGGGCAACCGTCCGGGGCAGAGTCTGGGCTCGCCCGCCGGGTCCACCACGCAGGCCGAGGTCTGGAGCATGACCGAGCCGGAATCCAGGCCCGGCGAGTTGACGGGCACCTGGGTCAGCACGGACCACCGCCGGATGTTTGCCTACAACGACAACGAGATCTTCGGCATCCACATCGGGGTGAACGGCCTGCCGAACCTGCAGGACACCTGCTACATCGTCGATGATTTCAGCACGCCGGCAGGCGGCAAGTTCGTGCGGCACTCCGGCTCCAGCGGCAACTGCTCGCCGGGCGGAGAAGGCTTCGGGCGCGACCTGCCTTTCTTCCAGTTCGGGGGCACCACCCAGAGCGCACCGCATGAACCGCCGGGCCTCAACAGCAGGCTGCCAGGTTCGCGTGCCCAGTACGATCTGCGGCCAACCCCGCCGAACATCTTCTCGGTCACCTCAGGGATCGGGGGAGCACCCGACGTGCTGACCGTTCAGGCGACCCAGAACAATGGCGACCCGGAGGGGCAGCCGGTTTCCTTCATCAGGGAAAGGGCGAACTGACACCGGGGTGTCCGTGCGGGACTGCTGCGGATTGCCCGTTGTGGACAGTCCCGCACCTGTGTCACTGGAGATTGAAAGCCAAGTAGGAGGCTACGTTCCCGCGCCGGCGCTGGCGCCGGCAGGTCCGCAGATGCCCCCCAGCGGATTGTCCTGCACGGCGCCGGTCGCGGAAACGACGAACTGGCTTTGAAGCATGCGGCTGACCTGACGCATTGACACACGTCCGTGCCCGCCCCTATATTCACCCTTATGGTTGAATATAAACAATCCCGGCTCGACGGCGTGTTCAACGCGCTGTGCGATCCCACGCGTCGCGCCATTCTCGCGCGGCTGACGGATGCCGAAGCGCGGGTCACGGACATCGCCGGCGACTTTCCGATGTCGCTGAATTCGATCTCCAAGCACATCCGCATGCTGGAGCGCGCCGGCCTCGTGCGCCGCTCGGTGGTCGGGCGCGAGCACCGGCTGTCGCTGAATGCGGCGCCGCTGGCCGAAGCCTCGGCCTGGATCGAACACTACCGGCGCTTCTGGGAAAGCCGGCTCGCCGCCCTCGACGATTTCGTCACCCAACGCAGGAAGAAGAAATGAGCGCCACCCTCGCCTCCGAAGCCGTCGTGGTACGACGGACGATCCCGGCCTCCGCCGAGGAACTGTTCGATGCCTGGCTCAACCCACTGGCGCTGGCCGTGTGGATGCGTCCCGGCACCATCCGTGATACGCGCGCCACGGTCGACGCACGCGTGGGCGGCGAATACGAAATCGTCATGCGCGGTGCGGAAAGCCCCATCGTCCATCGCGGCGTCTATGTCGCCATCGAGCGGCCCCGCAAGCTGGTGTTCACCTGGAACTCGCGCTTCACCGGCGACGGCGAAACACTGGTGACCGTGGAATTCCTGCCAGTGAAGGCCGGCACCGAAGTAGTCGTCACGCACGAGAAATTGCCGGAGAGCGAGCGCGCCGGCCACAGCCGGGGCTGGACCAGCGGCCTCGAACATCTCGACGAAGCCTGCCAGCAGCGGCAGCTCCCCACCCAGAGGTCAGCATGAACAACATCCGCGTCACCGCCTTCCGCTGGGTTCCGCCTTTTGCACAGGGGCTGGTGCGCGACCTGCGCGTGCGCTGGGCACTGGAGGAAGCCGGCCTGCCTTACGAGCAGGTGCTCATCGGGCCGGAAGACCAGCAGTCCGCCGCATACCGCGAGCTGCAGCCCTTCGGCCAGGTGCCGGTGTTCGAGGCCGATGGCATCACCCTGTTCGAGTCCGGATCGATCGTGGCGTACATCGCCGAGCAATCGGGAACGCTGCTGCCACGCGACCCGCAGGGCCGCGCGCGCACGCTCACGTGGATGTTCGCGGCGCTCAATTCGGTCGAGCCACAGGTGCAGAACCTCAATGCCATCGACCTGTTCGAGCCGGAGGCAGAGTGGGCGAAGCTGCGTCGCCCCGCCGCAGAGGCCGCGCTGCGCGGCCGGCTCGCATCGCTGTCGCAGTCACTGGGCGACAAGCACTGGCTCGACGGCGACAGCTTCAATGCGGGGGACCTGCTGATGGTTTCGGTGCTGCGCTTCCTGCGCCACATCCCCATCGTTGCGCAGTATCCGAACCTCGCTGCCTACAAGGAACGCGGCGAAGCACGTCCGGCGTTCAAGCGGGCGCTCGCGGCGCAGCTGGCGAACTTCGAGAAATACAAACCTGCTGCCGCGTAGGCGGAACGGGTCGACCACACCTCACGCCACACCCCAGCCCTTGCCCAGCAAGGGCACCGTGGCACAGGCCGCACCGCCCTTCGAATCCGTACCAGCGAACCGCACTTCCAGCGTGCCGCCACGCCTGGCCTTGCTCGCCGCGATGAGCTTGCGATTGATGCCTTCCAGCCGCACCTTCGCGCGCCGACCGATGGGTGTATCGAGCTGCCCGGCATAGGCGCCGCTGCACAGGTACACGAACCTCTCACCCGCGCGACCCTGCACGGCCGGGCCGCCGAGACGAAAGCCCGCCGCTGAATCATCGGGTATGACATCCACCGTGAAGTCGAAGGCGATGCGCGATTTGCTGCTCGCGGTGGGCTTCACGAGTTCGGCCTGACCGAGCTGCAGCGCCCACAGGATGCCTGGCGGCGGCTCGATGACCGCAATGCGCAGTGCCAGCGGTTCGGTCACCCTCTTCTTCGGTTTCGGCAACGTGGCTCCTGCAGCAGGAACTGGAAGGAATAAGCGCTGGCGTATCCTACACTCGGGCGGGGCATCAGACCGCTTGAGCGGCTCGCCGGGACAAGCAGGAACAACATGACCACGCAGCTTGCAGTACGCGCCGATGGCAATGTCCTGTTCCGGTTCACCGCCGGTGCGTTCGCGTTCGAAGTGCTGAGCACCCCGGCCGAACTGCAGCACTGCTGCAACTTCCTCGCTGATGGCGCCACCGGCGTCGGCACCGTGAGGCTGGGACTGTTCGGTCCCTACGAGGTGCGGGTGACCCGCGGCAGTGAAGACTGGATGGTACAGGTGCACGTCAACGCGCCCACCGACGATGGCAGCGGGACGGCAGGCCAGTGCATCAGCGGCGACATGCGCAGGATGCTGCTGCTGAAGGCGCTCACGCAGTTCATGGCGCCGCCGCCAGCGGCGGTGGGTACGCCTGCAGCGCTGGTGCCGGAACCTTCCGCGGTGCACGCGACGCCCGCGATGAGGGACGCGGGCACCGACCGGCGCGTCCTGCACACCGCTGCCGACCTGCGCCGGCTGGTCATCCACGTCGCCACCCACTGGACGGTGCCCCGCGTCGAGGTGGCCATCGAGAGGTTTGCCGAGCTGGACCGGCAACGCGCGCAAACACGCATCACGCGGCTGGCCGGTATCAGTGAGTACCAGTCGCTCGGCGCGTGGGCGGCGGTGGTCACGGTCATCCTCGGAACGATATGGATCGTGCAGAGCTTCAACGCACGGACCATTGAACAACGCTTCATTGATACCTATGTGACGAGCGTCGGCCTGTGGAAATACGCGTTGGGGCTGGCGGTTGCCGCGGGCTGCGCGTGGTTCGCAGGGAAGTGGCTGGGAGCACTGTGGTGCCGGCTCAGGCTGCTGCTGGCGTTGTGCCGCCTGTGGCTGCGGGCGCGCTCGCTGGAAAGCAATCGCTGAACTGTGTTTGCGGCGGTATGGCCATCTTGCCTGGCCTGCGCAGGATGGATCTGCCGGCACGTTGCGGACATGGCCACTTGTCCGCAATATCGCCTGCTTTCGCGGGAGTGCTTCAGGATGGGTGTCACCAGAATAGTTGCCAATCTCAGGGCGCCGGACCCAGTGGCGCTGGCGAAATTCTACCGTGAGGCATTTGAACTCGATCTGCCCTTCAACATGGGGTGGATCGCGTTTCTGAACAGTGAAGCGACCCAGAAGATCGAACTGCACACGGCGTCCGAAGGCGGCAGTGGAACCGAACTGCCTGTGATATCGATCGGGGTGGAAGACCTGGATGCAACCGAGTCAGCCGTTCGGTCGGCAGGAGCGCAGATCGTCTACGGGCCCACGACGGAAGCCTGGGGACTTCGCCGCTTTTTCTTTCGCGATCCGGCCGGCAATCTCGTGAACGTGGTTGATAGCTGAGCGTCGCCGTGGGAGCAGCTATCAGTGCCGGGCCTCTTTCACCACCAGAGACTCGAAACCTCCGAAGATCATGCGCTTGCCGTCGAAGGGCATCTGCTCGCCCAGGGCCTTCATGCGCGGATCGGCCATCATCTTCTCCTGCGCGGCATCCGCTGCGGCACGGTCCTTCCATGTCATCCACGAAAAGACCACCTTTTCCTCTGGCGCGAGATTGACGGCGCGGCGGAAGTCCGTCTGCTTGCCGTCCTTCACGTCAGCCTCCCAGCCTTCGATCTGGCTCATTGCGCCGTAGTCCTTGGCAATTTCCCAGAACTGTTCGGCCATCTGCTTGTAATCCGCGCGCTTGCTGGCGGGAACAGGGACAACGAATCCGTTGATGTACATGGCTGGCTCCTGGGTATGCGGAGGGTCAGTAACGGGCACTCACCTTGGCGAAACCCGGTGCCGATGCCTGTAGGACTGCATGCACTTGGCCTCTCGGCGTTTGCCGACAGCCCCTGCAGGCTCCCACGAAATCACTGCTTGAGCGGTGGACCCGAGAATTCAGCTTCGATGATGACTTCCACGTCGTCGAACACGCCCATGGTCGTGCCCGGCGCCGGAATGCCGGAGGCAATGCCGAACTCCGAGCGCTTCAGCGTCCCCTTCGCGGAGAAGCCGACGCGCGCATGCGGATCAAACGGATGACCGGCGTAGCCGCCGTTATACGTCGCTACCAGCGTGACCGGTTTGGTCATGCCGTGCAGGGTGAGCTGACCGCTGATCCGCAGGCCGTTGGGCCCGGAGCGCTCGACTTTGGTGGATCGGTAGCTCATTTGCGGGTACTTGCCGGCATCGAGCCATTCCGGACCAGCCAGCGTCGCCATGAAGCCATCCGGCGCGTTGTCGGACGCGATCGATTTCGGATCGACCGTTACCTTCACGCTCGACTTCGACGCGTCCCGCGGATCGAACTGCAGCTGCGCATCGAACTTGGTGAAGCGGGCAGTCCAGTGCGAAAAGGCCATGTGGTTGACCCGGAACAGCAGCGAGGCGTGCGCCTTGTCCAGCGTATATGCCCCGGCCGGCACCGGGGCGGCTGAAGCCGCAGGCACTGCGGTGGCTTGCGCAGCAGGTTTTTCCGCAGCCTGACCGGCGGTGGCAAGCAGCAGTGCCGGTATCACGGCGCCTGCGAGCACAAACTGTTTCGCGTTGATGTTCTTCATTGAGCAGTCTCCGGTGAATACTCCTCGCCAGAATACTGAAGAAAGAGACGCGGCGGCAGCCAGGCATCCGGCGCCGGGACGGACGTCGAGCCGCACTCAACTGCCCTTCGGCCGCACCCCGCGCACTGGCTCGGCCTCCAGCGGATTCTCCGGCCAGTAATGCCGCGGATATCTGCCGCGCATGTCCTTGCGCACCTCGGCATAGCTGCCCCTCCAGAACCCGGCCAGGTCGCGCGTGATCTGCATGGGCCGGCGCGCGGGCGACAGCAGCTTCAGGGTGATGGGAATGCGTCCGCCCGCTATGCGCGGCGTATCGGCGAGGCCGAACACTTCCTGCATGCGTACCTCGATGACCGGTGCGTTGTCGTCGAGGTAATCCACGGCGATGCGCGAACCGGTGGGCACGGTGACATGCGTGGGCGCGAATTCGTCGAACAGCCGGCGCTGTGCATGCGTGAGGCGTGACTGCACTGCCTCGCGAAGTTGCTCGGGACGCAGCAGATCCAGTCGCTTGATGCCATGCAGGTACGGGCGCAGCCACTGCCGCAATTCGGCGAGCAGCGTGGCCTCGTCGAAAGACGGCAGATCAGCGCGTGCCGCCTCGCGATGCTCGCTGACGAAGCGCAGCCGCGCGCGCAGCGCGGCACCACCCTCGCCCCAGGGCAGCACATCCAGTCCGCCACGGCGCACCTGTTCAAGCAATGCCTCGGTGACTGTTTCGGGATCCAGCTCCGCGCGGCGTTCCTCCAGCACCAGCGCATCCAGCCGGCGTATCAGTCGCGCGCGCGCCGCACCGCTCTTCGGATCGGTGTCGGTTTCCGTGCCTTCGACGATGACCGCGGCCAGTGCGGTTTCAATCTGCGCGCGGCTGATGGGCGCCGCCAGGCGGATACGCGCCTCGGCGCCTTCGGCATCATCCAGATCCAGTGCCACAAGATAAGGAGAACCGGTCAGCGTGGAAGCCCCTTCCAGCACTGCGCCGCGGCCATTGGCGAGCAGGTAGCGCTGCCCCGCCGCGCCACCGGAGCCGGCGCGCAACTGCGCGATGCGATCCGGATAGGCCCATGCCAGTACCGCGCCGGCCTCGGCGTCGTCCGCGGGATCGGCGCTGCCGCTGGCACCGAGACGTCGCGCCAGCTCGCGCACGCGGTTCAGCGTGGCGGGATCCAGGTCACGCGCCGCGCCGCGCAGTCCTTCCAGCCGCGTGCGCACATCCGGATCGCGCGCCGTGCGCAGCAGGTCGCGCTCCGATAGCAGCGCCGCGAGCCGCGCAGCCAATGCAGCGAGCGCAGTGCCGCGCGCGCGCACCAGCATGTGCGCCAGTCGCGGATGCAGACCCGTGGCCAGCATGGCGCGACCGGTGGCGGTGATCGCGAGGGAAGCATCAATGGCTTCCAGCCGGCGCAGCAGTTCGCGCGCCTGCGACAACGTGGCGGCGGGCGGTGGATCCATCCACGGCAATGCATTCGCGTCGCGGGCGCCCCATTGCGCCAGTTCCAGTGCCAGCGGCGCGAGATCCGAGTTCAGGATTTCCGGCGATGTCTGCGTTGCCAGCGTGCCCTGCGCGCCTTCGCCCCACAGCCGCCACGCACTACCCGGCGCGGTGCGACCGGCGCGGCCCGCGCGCTGCGCACTCGAAGCCTGCGAGATGCGCGCGGTGACCAGCCGCTCCATGCCGGTGCCAGGATCGAACAGCGAGCGCCGCGCAAGACCGGTGTCGATCACCACGCGCACGCCCTCGATGGTGAGGCTGGTCTCGGCGAGATTGGTGGCGAGGATGACCTTGCGGCGCCCACGCGACGCAGGTTCCAGCACGCGATGCTGCGCATCCAGTGTCATTTCGCCATACAACGCATGCACGTCGAGCCCGGTGACGCCCATCCCTTCCAGCTGCGCGCGCAGGCGGTGGATCTCGGAGGAGCCGGGCAGGAACACCAGTGCGTCGCCGTCGGTGTCATCGAGCACGCGACGCACCTGCGCCGCCAGTGCTTCGATGGCGCGCGGCGCCAGCGTGCGCTGCTCCGGCAACACCGGCAGACCCTTGCCCAGGTAATGCACATCGACTGGAAACACCCGGCCCTGTGCTTCGATGACCGGCGCGCTGGCCGGCGCATTGGCCAGCCGTGCCGCCACCGCCGCGCCGTCGATGGTGGCGGACATCACCAGCAGCTTCAGCGGCAGCGCGAGCGACTCCTGCGCCTCGCGGCACAGCACGAGGCCGAGGTCCGCATGCAGGCTGCGTTCGTGGAATTCATCGAACAGCACCGCGGCAACGCCTTCGAGCGCCGCATCCTGCTGCAGCATGCGCGTGAGGATTCCTTCGGTGACCACCTCGAGCCGGGTGCGCGGGCCCACCTTCGTATCGAGCCGCATGCGGTAACCCACCGTCTCGCCCACGCGCTCGTGAAGCGCGGCAGCCATGCGTTCGGCCACCGCGCGCGCGGCGAGGCGCCGTGGTTCCAGCAGCAGGATCTTGCGGCCGCTCGCCCAGGGTTCATCCAGCAGCACCAAAGGCACCACGGTGCTCTTGCCCGCGCCAGGTGGCGCGACCAGCACGGCATTGGACGCCGCCATCAGCGCGGCGCGTAGTCGCGGGAGCACCGCGTGCACGGGCAATTGGCCTACAGTAGGGGTCACGGCGCGCATGATATCGTCCGTGGCCGGCCGGGACTGACGCGAAGGAGCAACCATGAAATGGCGTGACGGCAGACGCAGCGTGAACGTCGAGGACGTACGCGGCCGCGGCGGCAGTGGCTTTGGTGGTGGCGCGAAGCTCGGCATCGGTTCGCTGGTGGTGGTAGTGGCCGGCTACTTCCTCGGCGTGGACCCGCGCCTGCTGATGGGGCTGCTGGGTGGTGCGGATCTCGGCGGTGGCACTACACAGGTCGGGCCACGCGAAACCGGCCAGCCACAGGATGAAGCCGGCGCGTATGCCGCGACCATCCTCGGCCTCACCGAAGACGTGTGGGGCGAACTGTTCCAGTCCGCCGGACGCCAGTACGTCGCGCCACGGCTGGTGCTGTTCTCGGGCCAGGACCCGGACGGCTCGGCCTGCGGCACGGTCTCCGCCGCCACCGGTCCTTTCTACTGTCCGCCGGACCAGAAGGTGTACGTGGACCTGGATTTCTTCCGCGAGCTGGTCACGCGCTTCGGCGGGCCGGATGATGCCACGCAGGCGGGCAGCTTCGCGCAGGCCTATGTGATCGCGCACGAGGTCGGGCATCACGTGCAGACACTCACCGGTGTGTCCGACCAGATCCGCCAGATGCAGTCGCGTGCTTCGGAAAACGAGGGCAATGCACTGCAGGTGCGCATGGAGCTGCAGGCCGACTGCTTCGCCGGCGTCTGGGCGCATTACCAGCAGGATCGCCTCGATGCCGGCGACATCGACAGCGCGCTGGGCGCCGCCGCCGCGGTGGGCGACGACATGATCCAGAAGAAGATGCAGGGCCGCGTGGTGCCGGAGAGTTTCACGCATGGCTCGGCGGCACAGCGCCAGCGCTGGTTCCGCGCCGGCTTCGCCAATGGCAAGCCGGGCGACTGCGACACGCTGAAGGCGCGCGAGTTGTAGCGCGCCTACGCCGCTGGCTCGAAGCGGCACTCCACGCTCAGGCCCGGCGCGTTGTCGCCCAATGCCAGTTCGCCGCGATGCAGGCGCACGATGGCCTTCACCAGCGAAAGCCCGAGGCCACTCCCGGGCTTGTCGCTGCCGGATTGCAGCGTGACGAAGGGTTCCTGCGCGCGCTCGCGGTCCACCGCCGGAATGCCCGGACCGTCATCGCGCACCGCCAGCAGCACGCGTCTGCCCGAGAGCCGCGCCACCATGGTGATGCGTCCGCCCGTTGGCACATATTTCATGGCGTTTTCCAGCAGGTTCGCGATCAGCTGCGCCAGCAGCTGGCGCTTGCCCATCATCGCGGCGCCCTCGCCGGCATCCAGCGTCAGCTCCAGGCCTTTTTCCTGCATGCCGGGCTGGTACAGCTCGTACATCTCGCGTGCCAGCTGCGCGAGATCCACCTTCTCGCTGCCAGCCACGGTGCCACCGGTCTCGGCCCGCGCGATCTCCAGCAATGTCGCCAGCGTGCGCTGCACGCGATCCAGTTCGCCCAGTGCCGGGCCGACCAGCTCGCGGCCGGTGGGCCCGTCGGTATGCATCAGCGCCTCCTCCAGGCGCACGCGCAGCCGGTACAGCGGCGTGCGCAGGTCGTGCGCGATGCTGCCGAAGGCCGCGCGCAGCAGCACCGCCTGCTGTTCGATGCGCTCCAGCATCTCGTTCACGGTACGTCCCAGCTGGTCGTACTCGTCGCCATCCGGCCCCACCTCCAGGCGCCGCGACAGATCGCTGTGCACGATGGAATCGCAGGTGGCCGAAAAGCCGCGCACGCGCCGCGCCACGCGCGCCGCATACCAGCGGCCGAGCAGGCCGATCAGCGCAGTGATGCCGACGATGCCCCACACCGTCGCCCAGGCAAAGCGGCCGAGGCTGCGCTCCATCTCGCTGATGTCGGTGCCGACCAGCAGCCAGCCCACTCCCGGCACCTGCACGATGTAGGCGCTCACCGGGTGCGTCTTCTCCGCGCTGGAAGCCGTGATGCGGAACTGCACCTCGGTCAGCACGTTGGGCTCGACGTCGCGCGGCGGCTGGATGTCGCGCGGCCATGCATTGAGATTGCCGGCGATGGGCCGCAGCGCGAAATCCGTCAGCAGGTATACCGCACGGGTGCGGCCCCAGCTCTCCGAGCGCGCGCGCAGCGCGGACACCAGCGCACGGGTGCCACCGGAGCCGAAATCGCCGGACAGCGTGTACATCTCCGAGAGCACCACGCGGCCGATCTCGCCACGCAGCGCATTGCGCGTCAGGAAGTACACCGTGCCCTGCAGCACGATCACCAGCAGCAACGCGATGGCGCCGTAGGTGAGCGTCAGGCGGAATGCGGAGGAACGGAATGGAGTATCAGGACTCATCGCGCAGGACATAGCCCGCGCCGCGCACGGTATGGATCAGCGGCTGCGGGAAGTCCCGGTCGACCGCCGCGCGCAGGCGGCTCATGTGCACGTCGATGACATTGGTCTGCGGATCGAAGTGCAGGTCCCACACGCCTTCCAGCAGCATGGTGCGCGTGACCACCTGGCCCTGGCGGCGCATCAGGTACTCGAGCAGCTGGAATTCCTTGGCGGTGAGCTCGATGCGCTTGCCCGCACGCGTGACGGTGCGACCGAGCAGGTCGAGCTCCAGGTCCCCGACCTTCAGCTTGGTGACTACGGCACCGCCGATGCCCCGGCGCAGCAGCGCCTCGATGCGCGCCACCAGCTCGCCGAAGGCGAATGGCTTGGTGAGGTAGTCGTCGCCGCCGGCGCGCAGGCCCTCGATGCGGTCGTCCACCGAACCCAGCGCGGAGAGGATGAGCACCGGGGTCTTGCTGCCGGACTGGCGCAGGTTCTGCACGATGGTCAGGCCATCCACATTGGGCAGCATGCGGTCGGCGATGATCAGGTCGTAGCCGCCCTGGCTGGCCTGGAACAGGCCGTCGCGCCCGTCGGCGGCCACGTCCACGGCATAGCCGCTTTCCTGCAGGCCCTTGGCCAGATAACGCGAGGCTTCGGCGTCGTCCTCGATCAGCAGCAATCGCATGGCGGGAAGTCTATAGCGAATCGATGTCCGCGGCATGCGACGCGGGAAACAGCGGCAGGATCAACCAGGTTGAAGCGTCGGGACATGGGCGGATGATCACGCCTGCCGGCGCAAGCACGGATGGCTCGGGCATTACGAAGCCGTCATGCTCGCGTTCCGGTAACGCTGCCGGGATCCAGCGTCGGTTCAGCGCGGCGGCGGCGGCAGATCGGCCGGCGGCGTGGCGTCGAACCGCTCCTTGCCGCTCGCCTGGTCGAACGACCGGTCGTCCGGCGCGCAGATGGCGATCTCGAACATCATGCCTTTTGCATCGCGCCGGTAGCGGTTCGTCGTGGTCACCGGTGCGGCATAAAGTTCTGGCGCCGTCACCGTGGTGACGATCTGCAGCACATCGGGCTGCGGCAGCGTGAACCGCTCTTCAATGCGCGCGTTGCGGCCGAGCTCCGTGCCGGCGGCACCGATGACGACTCGCGCCGCGGGGTTCAAACCCGTGGTCTGCACCACCAGCTGCGCACCTTCCCAGCGTGCGATCGATGTGCCGGCGTTGCTCTCGTCCAGCGCATCGGGTGGTGGCGTGTTGCGCAGGTACAGGCGGCGGACCACGCCCATCTCGTCGATCAGCGTCAGGCGGCCGGGACTGCCGAGGATCTCGAAATTGACCGGGAATGGGCCCATCGGCGCCATGCCGTAGCCCAGCGGGCCGGTGAAGGCAGCAGGCGTGCAATAGCCGCGATCGGCGGGCATGCGGCCCTCGCGCACATTGCTGACGAAGCGCGCGAGGACTTCGCGCCTGAACTTCGACATCGTCGCCTCGACGCTGATCGCCGGGACGGCGCCCGGTGCGGGAGTGTTTGCCTCGGCGATGCGCCATACGCCGGTGAGATCCGGCGTCGCGCCGCGCGGCGCGGTGGCGGGCTCGGCTGCGTGCAGCGCAGTGCATGCCAGCAGCAGCAGCGCGCAGACCGCACTGCCCGCGCAACGGCTCATCGACCCGCCGCCGCGGGCGCGGCCCCGAAGCCCACGCATTCCAGGCTGCGGCCGCCGGGCAACGTGACCTTCACGCAATGCCCACCCGGCTTGCCATCCCGCAGTGGTGCGTAAGTCACGGTGATCCTGTCATCGGGTTTCACCGACTCCCTGCTCCATCCCAGCTTCGACAGCAGCGAGGGTGAGCCATTCTCGAAAGCCCAGGCGTCGTACTTGCCGGCACTGGTGGCACTGGGCACATAGACCCACAGGTAGGCATGGGGATTCTTCCACTCGAACTTCGCCACCACGCCGCTCACTGACAGCTCGCGCTTCGTGTCGAACATCGAATAGGTGTGATGCGCGAGCGCGGCACTGGCGCACGCGAGCATGCCGAAGGCGATGAGTGGAAGGTGCGGCGCGCGCTGCATGGCGGCGTTGTCGCACTAACGAATCAGGGAGTCAAGAAGCCGCACCGCTGCGGGTTACGGCAATTCCAGCTCAATGCGCAGGCCTGGCGCCACGGTGCGCTCCGATGCGAACAGGCCCGGAGCGAGCGTGAGGGTGCCGCTGCGCGTCTGCCTTCGCCAGAAATCATGGTTGGCCAGCATGCCGATCGCGGCGCCGGCCAGCACATCACGCGTGTAGTGACGCTTCACTTCCACGCGCGACCAGGCCACGAAGCCCGCGGCCAGCAAGGCCGGCGTGCCCCAGCCCCAGCCGTACTCCTTGCGGATGAATTCCGCGCCGGCAAAGGCCATGGAAGTGTGGCCGGAAGGAAAGGAATGTTTGCCGCCATCGGGGCGTTCGGCATTCACGGCGTACTTCAGCACACCGGTGACCACCCATGCGCGGCCGATGCCGAGCGCGAGGTCGTGGCGCGGCGTGCCGCCCATGAGCCATGGCGCGCCAGTGTCATCGGCGTCGTCACGGACCGGTTCGAGCATGAAGGTGGCGAGCAGCGCGGCGGCCGGTATGCCGAAACGCAGCGCGGTGCCGGCGTCCTTGATGTGCCGCTGCGATTCAGTCAGGGATTCCGCCGCCTGCACAGCGCCAGATCCAGTCAGCAGGGCGGCAAGAACCAGTGCGCCCTTGCCGCGCGCCCTTCCCACTAGCGTTTGCGCAGCAAGGTCACGGCCAGCATCAGCCACGCCGCGATCAACAGCACCCCACCCACCGGCGTGATGATGCCGAACGGTCGCGGTGCCCCGGCCAGCATCAGGTAGATGCTGCCGCTGAACAGCACGATGCCGGTGGCCAGCAGGCGCGTGGGCCAGGCAAGACCCTGGTGGCCATCACGCACCCAGCCGCCCAGCAGCAGCAGCGCCAGCGCATTGAAGATCTGGTAGTACACCGCAGTGTGCAGCGATTGCAGCTCCCGCTCGCCCAGCACATCGCGCAGCGCATGTGCGCCGAGCGCGCCAATGCCGATGCCGATGGCCATCAGCAGCGCTGCCAGCGCGATGATGCGATTGCCCCTCACCGGGGCCCGCGTTTTGCCGGCTTGCCGGGAGGCCGCGCCGGCACGCGCGGCAAACCCGTGTGCTGGGTACGCATCGGATGCGGCGGACGCGCGGCACCGGCACTGCGCCGCGCCTCGATCTTCTGCCCGGACTTGCCGCCTGCCACTGGCCGCCGCTGGCCTTCGGCGTGGTTGCCCGTGCCCGCAGGCTGATACGCAGGAATCAGGTGGTTCGGACCATTGCCGATCAGCCGCGCCTTGCCCATGCGCCGCAAGGCCTCGCGCAGCATCGGCCAGTTGTTCGGATCGTGGTAGCGCAGGAAGGCCTTGTGCAGCCGCCGCTGCCGCAGGCCTTTGGCCACCGGAACATTCTCGCTGGTCTGCGTGACCCGCCGCAGCGGGTTCTTGCCGCTGTGGTACATCGCCGTCGCCGAAGCCATCGGCGATGGCAGGAAGGCCTGCACCTGGTCGGCGCGGAAGCCGTTCTTCTTCAGCCAGATGGCGAGCTCCAGCATGTCCTCGTCGGTGGTGCCCGGATGCGCGGCGATGAAGTACGGGATCAGGTACTGCTCCTTGCCCGCCTCCTTCGAGTACTTGTCGAAGAGTTCCTTGAAGCGGTGATAGGTGCCAACACCCGGCTTCATCATCTTGGACAGCGGCCCTTCGCGCACATGCTCGGGTGCGATCTTCAGATACCCGCCCACGTGGTGCTGCGCCAGCTCCTTCACGTATTCCGGCGATTCAATGGCGAGGTCGTAGCGCACGCCCGAGCCGATCAGCACCTTCTTGATGCCGGGCAAGGTGCGCGCCTTGCGATACAGCTCGATCAGCGGCGTGTGGTCGGTGTTCAGGTTCTCGCACACGCCTGGATACACGCAGGACGGCAGCCGGCACGCGGCTTCGATCTCGCGGCTCTTGCAGGCGATGCGGTACATGTTGGCGGTGGGGCCGCCCAGGTCCGAGATCACGCCGGTGAAGCCCGGCACGGAGTCGCGGATGACCTCGATCTCCTTCAGCACCGAGGCCTCGCTGCGGTTCTGGATGATGCGGCCCTCGTGCTCGGTGATGGAGCAGAAGCTGCAACCACCGAAGCAGCCACGCTGGATGGAGATGGAGAAGCGGATCATCTTGTAGGCCGGAATCTCGGCCTTGCCGTACACCGGATGCGGGCGGCGCTGGTAGGGCAGCTCGTACAGGCCATCCATGTCCGGCGTCGCCAGCGGGACCGGCGGCGGGTTGATCCACAGGTCCAGGTCGCCATGCCGCTGCACCAACGCGCGCGCGTTATGCGGATTGGCCTCCAGGTGCAGGATGCGCGAGGCATGTGCGTACAGCACCGGATCGCTCGCCACCTGCTCGTAGTCCGGCATGCGGATCACGCTGCGCGCGCGGTCGGCGTTCTTCACGCGGCGCACGAAGCGCACGACGGTTTCAGGGCCGGCTGGTGCCGGCGCACCGCGCGCGCGCATCTCTTCTTCCATGGCGTAGGGGTCCACTGGCGGATTCAGCGGGCCCGGCGCGTCCAGATGGCGCGAATCGATCTCGATGTAGTCGCGCGCGTGATCGCCGCGCACGAAGGCCGTGCCACGCATGTCACGCAGCTGTTCGATGTGCTCGCCCGCGTCCAGGCGCTGCGCGATCTCCACCACCTGGCGCTCGGCGTTGCCGTACACCAGCAGGTCCGCCTTCGCATCCAGCAGCACCGAGCGTCGCACCTTCTCCGACCAGTAGTCGAAATGCGCGATACGCCGCAGCGATGCCTCGATGCCGCCGATCACGATGGGTGTGTCGCGATATGCCTCGCGCAGCCGCTGCGCGTACACGATCACCGAGCGATCCGGCCGCCTGCCCGCCTCACCACCCGGCGTGTAGGCATCGTCGCTCCTGATGCGCTTGTCGGAGGTGTAGCGGTTCACCATGGAATCCATGTTGCCGGCGGTCACGCCGAAGAACAGGCGTGGCTGGCCCAGCGCCTTGAACGCCGCGGCGCTCTTCCAGTCCGGCTGCGCGATGATGCCGACGCGATAGCCCTGCGCCTCCAGCAACCGGCCGACGATGGCCATGCCGAAGCTGGGGTGGTCAACATAAGCATCGCCGCTGACGATGATTACGTCGCATTGGTCCCAGCCCAGCAGTCGCATCTCCTCGCGGGTCATCGGCAGGAAGGGCGCAGCCGCGGGTGGCGGTCGCTGAGCGAAGAGCGGCGTGGAAGCGAGAGCGGGCATGGGGCGAAATCTTACCTGTTTCATGGATTGCACCTGCCGTCACGCACATGTGAGGCCTGCCCCGGTATAGTGCGCCCGCGAACAGAACAGGTTCTGTTCAATTCAGTCAGCAATAAAAGGACTCGCAAAACATGCGTAAACATCTTTTCCTGTCAGCGGCGGCGGCAATGGTCGTGGGCGGAAGCGCCTTGGCCGCGGAAGCCCCCAGCTACAACTTTGGCCAGGGCGGACTGCTTGTCTCCAGCTCCAAGGTCTTCGGCGACAGTGAAACCGGTGTCGGTATCGGCCTCGGCGGCGAGGCGGAAATCTGGGAATTCCTGTACGGCTTTGTGAACATCGGGACTGTCAAGTACTCCCTGGATGGTGGCGATGTCACCACGACGCCAGCGTCGCTTGGTGTCGGCGCGCACACGTCACTGGGCGCGGTGGATCTGTTCGGCGGCCTGTCGCTGGAACGCCTGAAGCTGAAGGCCAACCCCGATGGCCCCGGCGGCAGCACCAGCTTCTCCGACAGCGGCCCGGGACTGACGGTGGGCGTGCGCGGCGTGGCGATGGAGAATATCCAGTGGAGCGCCAGCCTGAAGTATGCCGATCTGGGCGACTTCGACGATGTCATCACCGTCGGCGTCAGCGGCCACTACTACTTCAACGACAACATGGCCGTGGGCATCAACCTCGCGAGGGCCGAGTACGACGGCGCCGGCGCGGATGGCGAGACTTCCCTGCTGTTCAACTTCCGCTACGACTTCAGCAGCATGCGGTAAGCACGATGGCGTCATGCGCCGCTCATTGAGTTGAGACGACCGGGCCGGCGATGCACGCATCGCCGGCCCGTTTCGTTCAGGGAGGCTTCAGCTGCGACGAGGCATCCTGCCGCCGGTTTACAAATCCAACAACAAGCCGCGACAGGGAGCGTCATGCACACACGATGGCTTTGGCTGAGCGCCATGCTGCTGGGCCCGGTGCTGGCCCATGCGCAATCGCCGTACTACGAGGAGGACCTGGCGCGCGACGGCTACTGGCTGTCCGTTGGCCTCGGTGGCGGGGCGGTGACCTCAACCACTCCAGCACCTTCCGCGAAGCGCGATGCCTTTGGTGCCAGCATCGACGCCGGCATCCGCTTCACGCCGCACTGGGGCATCGGCCTGGAATATGGCGTGGTCGCGCCGGTAAGCGGCTGCGGCGAACATCATTGCTCGCCGTCGGAGCCGGACTTCGCGCCGGACTTCACGCGCTGGTTCCTGATCGGCGAATACCGACCACCGGGTGACCGCGGGCTGCGGCTGCGCGCCGGCGTCGGGGTATCCAACATGTGCTACGACCACTACCGGGCCGAAGGCGCCTCCGCCTGGGAGGAATTCCTGGAGGCCGTGCTGTTCGATGACGATGACGTGGACAGCAGCGGCAGCCACTGGGCCTGCAGGAGCCTGTCGGCACTGGGCGGTTCGGTGTCGCTGGGCTACCAGTGGGAACTCAAGGACATGCGCGGCTCGATCGGCCTGCAGCTGCGCGCCGAGGCCGCGAACTTCGGCGCCAGCACCAAGGCGGGCACACCGGCGTTCCGGCATCGCGCGGTGATGATGCAGGTGCAGTTCAACATCAATTAGCCGCATGGCATCGCGACACATGCACAGGTTTCTGCTGCTGCTCGGCGCGCTGCTGGCTCCGGCGCTCGCCGCTGCAGACACACGCTTTCACGAAAGGGATTTCGACGCACATCGCGTCTGGGTGGGCGTTGGCCTCGGCTACGGGTCGATCAGTTCCGACGCGCCTGCTCCCTCGGCGCATCGCAAGGTGATTTCCGGCAGCATCGAGACCGGCTACCGGCTCACGCCGCAGTGGGGGCTAGGAGCCGAGTTCGGCGTGGTGGCGCCGACCACCGGTTGCGACGGCAAGGGCTGCACGGCGCTGGTGCCCGAGTTCGCGCCGAACTTCACGCGCTGGTTCCTGCTGGGTGAGTACCGTCCCGGCAACGGTGGGATGAGCATTGGCCTGGGGGCCGGCAAGAGCCTGATGTGCTACCGCTACTACGAAACCGACAGGTGGACGTGGGGCCAGGTCCTGGCGGCAATGGTGTTTGGTGACGACGGCGAAGGCGCGCACGGACGCGCCACCGGCTGCAAGCGCCTGGGAGCCTTTGGTGCTTCGGCGTCGATCGGCTACCAGTGGTCGCTGGGAGAGGACGAACCCGCGACGCTGGGGCTGCGCCTGCGCGGCGAGACAGCGAAGTTCGCGGCCAGCCGCAAGGCCGGCACGCCGGAGTTCCACCATCGGGCCGTGATGATGCAGCTGCAGCTGATCTTCAATTAGGTGGCGGTTGCTGGTGCCCGGCGACGCGCGGCACGCGCGCGCCCCGCATGGGACTTGCGCCGACAGGCTGACGCGCGATGCGCTGGTGCGGAAAGCCGCATTTCCCGCCTATACTGTGGATATATACAGCCTTGCCTCGATCGGTAGAATCACAGCGATGTCCCGCCCTTCCCGCCCCGCCATCCGCATCCATGGCGCGCGGCAGAACAACCTCAAGAACCTGTCGCTGGAACTGCCGCTCGGCGAATTGACCGTGATCACCGGCGTATCCGGTTCCGGCAAGTCGTCACTGGCCTTCGACACGCTGTATGCGGAAGGCCAGCGCCGCTACGTGGAAACCTTCTCGCCTTACGCGCGGCAGTTCCTCGATCGCATGGACCGCCCGCAGGTCGACCGCGTCGAGGACATCCCGCCGGCCATTGCCATCGACCAGACCAACCCGGTGCGCACCTCGCGCTCCACGGTGGGCACGATGACGGAGATCAACGATCACCTGAAGCTGCTGTTCGCGCGCGCGGCGCAACTGCATTGCCGCCAGTGCGGCAAGCCGGTACGGCGCGACACACCGGCCTCGGTGCTCGCCTCGCTGCATGAGCATGCCGCGGCGGCCGGCGATCCGCGCCTGCTGCTGTGCTTCGAGGTTTCGCGGCCGCCATCGCTTCCCGAGAAGGAGCTGCGCAAGCTGCTTGAGTCACAGGGCTATGTGCGCATCCTCGAAGAGCCTGAGAAGAAGGACCACGACAGGCTCACGGTGATCCAGGACCGCCTGCGCCTGGGCAGCGCGGATGCGGGCCGCGTCAGCGAGGCACTGGAAGCGGCACTGAAGGGCGGGCGCGGCCGCATCGTCGTGCATGCGCTGGACGAGGCCGGCGCCATCACGGCGAGCTGGCGCTATTCATCCGGCCTGCACTGCGCCGACTGCGACATCGCCTACCAGGATCCACTGCCCAGCCATTTCTCGTTCAACTCGCCGCTGGGTGCCTGCGACACCTGCCGTGGCTTCGGCCGCGTGATCGGCGTGGACTACGACCTCGTCATCCCCGACAAGAACAAGACGCTGCGTGGCGGCGCCATCAAGCCCTGGCAGACGGCCACCGGCAAGGAATGCCAGACCGACATGGAGAAGCACGCGCCGGCGGCGGGCATTCCCCTGGATGTGCCATGGCATGACCTGACGCAGGCGCAGCAGCACTGGGTGATCCAGGGCGACGGCAGGAAGGGCCGCAAGCACTGGTATGGCGCCAAGGGCTATTTCGACTGGCTCGAAAGCAAGGCCTACAAGATGCACATGCGCGTACTGCTGTCGCGCTATCGCAGCTACAACGAATGCCCGGACTGCAGGGGCGCGCGGCTGAAGCCCGAGTCGCTGCTGTGGCGGCTCGGTCCGCACAACATGCAGGCACTGGCGCAGCTGCCGGTGGCGCGCACGCGCGAATTCTTCCAGGTGTTCGCCCTGCCGCCTCCGCTCGGCGACGCGGACACGATGATCCTGTCGGAGATCCGCGCACGGCTGGGCTACCTGTGCGAGGTGGGCCTGTCCTATCTCACGCTGGACCGGCAGTCGCGCACGCTGTCCGGCGGCGAGGTCCAGCGCATCAACCTCACCACCGCGCTGGGCACCTCGCTGGTGAACACGCTGTTCGTGCTGGACGAGCCCTCCATCGGCCTGCATCCACGCGACATGGGCCGCGTGATCGGCGTGATGCAGAAGCTGCGCGATGCCGGCAACACGCTGGTGGTGGTGGAGCACGATCCGCAGATCATGTTCGAGGCGGACCGGCTGATCGACATGGGCCCGGGTGCGGGCGAGCATGGCGGCGAGATCCTGTTCAACGGCCCGCCGCGCGGCGTGCTGGATGAACCGCGTTCACTGACGGGCGAGTATCTCTCCGGCCGGCGGCGCATCGAGGCCAGCCGTGCCGAAGGCGTGGCCAGCATGGCCGGTGCCGTGGTGCTGGAAGGCGCCTCGCTGCACAACGTGCAGGACGCGACACTCACCGTACCGCTCGGGCAACTGGTGTGCGTCACCGGCGTATCCGGTTCGGGCAAGAGCACGCTGGTCACCGAGCTGCTGTATCCGGCGCTGCAGCGGGCGCTGGGCAAACCGGCCGAACTCAACGGCAGCTACGCGGCGCTGCGCGGCCACGACAAGCTGGCCGGCGTGGTGCTGGTGGATCAATCCCCCATCGGTCGCACCACGCGTTCCAACCCGGCGAGCTTTGTCGGCGCCTTCGATCCCATCCGCCAGCTGTTCGCGAAGCTGCCCGAGGCGGCGCTGCGCAAGTACACGCCCGGCACCTTCAGCTTCAACTCCGGCAACGGCCGCTGCCCGGAATGCGGTGGCAATGGCTTCGAGCATGTGGAGATGCAGCTGCTGGCGGATGTGTACCTGCGCTGCCCGACCTGCAACGGGCGGCGCTATCGCGACGAGATACTCGAGCTGAAGCTCGATGGTGCCGATGGCCGTCGCGCCGACATCGCCAGCGTGCTGGAGATGACCGTCACCGAAGCGGTGATGTTCTTCGCCGACCAGCCGGAAGTGCTGGCGCGCCTGAAGCCGCTGGCCGATGTGGGCCTGTCATACCTGCGGCTCGGCCAGCCGGTGCCGACGCTGTCCGGCGGCGAGGCGCAGCGCCTGAAGCTCGCCGGCCACCTGGCGGATACGGAAACCGCCAAACGCCAGCTGTTGATCTTCGACGAGCCCACCACCGGCCTGCATTTCGAGGACATCGCGCAGCTGATGCGCGCGTTCCGGCAGCTGACCACGCGCGGCCATTCGCTGCTGGTCATCGAGCACAATCTGGATGTGATCGGCGCGGCCGACTGGCTGATCGAGCTGGGCCCCGAGGGTGGCGATCTGGGCGGGCGCATCGTCGGCACGGGCACGCCGGCCGACTTCCGCAAGGCGCGCATCGGCCACACTGGCGCGGCACTGGCGCAGTACGTGCTGTCCGCCAGCGCGGTGCGCGATGCGCAGCGGCGCCAGGTGCCGGTCGCACCACCGCCGCGGCAGATCGAAGTGCGCGGCGCGCGCGAGCACAACCTGAAGAACATCGACGCGCAGCTGCCGCATGGTGCGATGACAGTGGTCACCGGCGTTTCCGGTTCGGGCAAATCCACGCTGGCCTTCGACATCGTGTTCGGCGAAGGCCAGCGGCGCTACCTGGAATCGCTGAACGCCTATGCGCGCCAGTTCGTGCAACCGGCCTCGCGCGCCGACGCGGATTCGGTCAGCGGCATTCCGCCCACCATCGCCATCGAGCAGCGCACCAGCCGCGGCGGGCGCAAGAGCACGGTGGCCACGCTCACCGAGATCTATCCGTTCCTGCGACTGCTGTTCGTGAAACTGGGCACGCAGCATTGCCCGGACTGCCAGTTGCCCATCGAGCCGCTGAGCCCGGATGCCATCGCGGCGCGCATCATGAAGATGCATCGACAGCGCGAGATCGCGCTGTATGCGCCGCTGGTGGCGAGCCGCAAGGGCATCTACAACGAGCTGGCGGCGTGGGCGCGCAAGAAGGGTTTCACCGAACTGCGCGTCGATGGCAGGCTGGTGCCCACCGGCAAGTGGCCGAAGCTGGCCCGCCACAAGGTGCACGACATCGAGCTGCCGCTGGGCAACCTCAAGGTCACGCCGCGCGAGGAACCAAGGCTGCGCGAACTGATCGCGCAGGGCCTGGACGTCGGCAAGGGCGTGCTGCTGGTCGGCACTTCGGATGGCGGCCCGCTGCAGTCCTTTTCCTCGAAGCGCGCCTGTCCCAACTGCGGCAAGGGCTTCGCGGAACCGGATCCGCGCCTGTTTGCCTACAACAGCTCGCGCGGCTGGTGCGAGAGTTGCTTCGGCACCGGCGAAGCGCTGGAGCACTTCGACACGGAGCAGAGCGGCGAGGAGGAGTACTGGCATGAGGTGGGCGACGGCCAGGCGCCCTGCCCTGACTGCCATGGCGCGCGACTGAATCCGCTGGCACTGGCGGTGCAGTTCCGCGAGCAATCCATCGCGCAACTCGCGGGCCTCGCGGTCACGGAGCTGGCGGCTTTCCTGGACAAGCTGAAGCTGGACACGCGCGAGGCCGCCATCGCCGTGGACATCGTGAAGGAGATCCGCGGCCGGCTCGGTTTCCTGGCGCGCGTGGGGCTGGGCTACCTTGCGCTGGATCGGGCGGCGCCCACATTGTCCGGCGGCGAAACCCAGCGCCTGCGCCTTGCCGCACAGCTGGGCTCGAACCTGCGTGGCGTGTGCTACGTGCTGGACGAACCCACCATCGGCCTGCATCCGCGCGACAACCGCCTGCTGCTGGATGCACTGGGTACATTGAGCGGCGGCCGCAACACGCTGGTGGTGGTGGAACACGACGAGGAAACCATCCGCCGCGCGGACCATGTGCTGGATCTCGGCCCCGGCGCCGGTACGCGCGGTGGCCACGTGGTGGCCGCCGGCACGATGGAGGAAATCATGCGCGTGCCGGAATCGGTGACCGGCCGCTGCCTGCGCGAACCCATGCGCCATGCCACCGAACCACGCCGCCCGGTGGTGAAGCGCGGCGCGAAAGCCACGCCGGTGCTGGCGCTCGAAGACGTCACGCTGCACAACCTGCGCAAGCTGGATGTGGAACTGCCGCTGGGCAGGCTGATCGCGTTGACCGGGGTCTCCGGTTCCGGCAAGTCCACGCTGGCGCTGGATGTGCTGCATCCGGAGCTCACGCGCGCGGTGGCGCGCAAGGGCAAGGCCGCCAGGCCGCTGCTGTGCTCGGCCATCCGCGGCACCGAACGCATCGACCGCGTGCTGGAGGTGGACCAGACGCCCATCGGCAAGACACCTCGCTCCTGTCCCGCCACCTATGTGGGTTTCTGGGATGCCATACGGCGCGTGTATGCCGGCACCACCGAAGCCGGCATCCGCGGCTGGAGCGCCAGCCGCTTCTCGTTCAACACCGCCGACGGTCGCTGCCCGGCCTGCGATGGCCAGGGCATGCGCACCGTGGAGATGAACTTCCTGCCCGATGTGAAAGTGCCCTGCGATGTGTGCAAGGGCCAGCGCTTCGATCCGGAAACGCTGGCGGTGCGCTGGCGCGGCAAGTCCATCGGCGATGTGCTGGCGATGAACGTCGACGAGGCGGTGGAGTTCTTCGCCAGTCACAACGCGATCCGCCACGCACTGCTGCTGCTGCAGGAGGTGGGCCTGGGCTACCTGACATTGGGCCAGCAGAGCCCGACGCTGTCGGGCGGCGAGGCCCAGCGCATCAAGCTGGTCACCGAACTGGCGCGGCTGCGGCCGTCGACCGAGGCGGCGGTGCGCGGCTCCTTTTATATCCTCGATGAACCCACGGTGGGCCTGCACATGGCCGACGTGGAGAAGCTGATCGCCGTGCTGCACCGGCTCGCCGACGCCGGCAACACCGTGCTGGTGGTGGAGCACAACCTGGATGTGATCGCGCAGGCCGACTGGGTGATCGACCTGGGGCCGGAGGCAGGGCCGGAAGGTGGCAGTATCGTGGTGGCCGGTCCGCCGGCCGCCGTGGTCGCGCAGCGTGGCTCGCGCACCGGCGTGGAACTGAAGCAATTCCTGGAGACCCGCCATGTCGCCTGATGCTGGCGCAACGCCGATCGGCTGCTGGAAATGCGGCGCATCGCTGGCCGCACTGGCATTGCCTTTCGGCCGCACCGAGCGCTGCCGCGCCTGCGGCGCCGACCTGCATGCCTGCAAGTTGTGCGGGCTGTTCGATCCGCGCGCGTACCAGCAATGCCGCGAGCCCACGGTGGAAGAAGTGCGCGACAAGGAACGCGCCAACTTCTGCGATCACTTCAAGCCCGTGGCAGGTGCCTTCAAGGGCGGCAGTCCGAACGCCACCAACGACGCCGCGCGCGCGGCGCTCGACAAGCTGTTCGGGAAATAGGCTCTCAGCCGCCGGACAGGCGACTGAGCAGCTTCGAGAACTTGCCGTTCTTCTTCGCGGGCGGGCGCCTGGCAGCGGCGTCCTCGAGGTTCTTGCCCTTGCCTTCATCCAGCGTCAGCGTAGACGCACCGAGGATGTCCAGCGTCGATTCCAGCACGGCGGCCGAGCCCGGCCCGGCAACATGCACGGCTTCGGGTCGCTTGCGCACCACCACGCGTTTGCCGCCCGCCTTGGTGGTCGGCTTCACCGCCGAGCCGCGGCCGGGTTCGGCAGCGACACCATTGGGATTGAGCACTTTGTCCAGCCTGGCGCGAACCGCGGCGGCGGCCGCGGCCTTCGGATCCCGCGCAGCCTGCCTGGGCATGTCCAGGTCGCGCTTCTGCGGCGCCGGCCGGTCGTCGACGACCAGTTCGAAACCGTCCATCGCCTCGCGATTGGTGGACAGGTGCTCGGCCGCGCGCAGCGGCGGGTTGATGCCCGAATCCAGCGGCGAAGGCGTGGTCACGCCCATGGCGCGGTCCCGCTCCTTGTTCGCCACCGGCACCACGGCCACGGCACGGTAATCACCGCGGACGTAGTTGGCCACCTGCGTGGCGGAATTCGGATCAGTGAAGAAGCCCAGGCGCAAGCCGTACCACTTGCGGCCCTGGCGGCTGCCTTCGACGTTGTACAGCGTGTATGCATCGAAGATGGCCAGGTGCGGCAGGGAGGCCACGTCGATCGGCGATACCGACCAGGCGATCTGCACGGCGAAGCACGGCGGCGCGTTGTTGTCCTTGTCGAGCTTGATGTCGACCAGGGTCTGCGTGTCCTCGGGCGTTACCACGCGGACCGCGGATTCGTGTTCCAGCCCTTCGAACGGCGACTTGAGTGGCGCGAGGTCCGGCGTAGCGGGCACGGCCCTGGCAACAGGCGCGGGTGACGCAGCCCGGGCCGGCGCCTCCAGCACCTTCAGCGTCTGCGCGGGTGTGAGTTCGGCCGGAGTTGTAGCTTTGCTGGCCGCCACCTTGGGCATCACCGGCTGCAGGCGCGGCGGATCGACGGCGGGACGCGCAGGTGTCGCGGGCTGCACCACCGGTGGCGGCGGCATTTTCTGGATCTGCGTGGTGTCATTGTCCAGGTGCGCGAGCACCGTGCGCATTTCGGACATGGTCTGCTCGAGCGGCCGCTCGGCAGCGGCAGCGGGCGCAGTGGACTGGCGCGCAGCAGGCGGCGACACGGCAGCCTCGGCCACCGCTGGCGCTGCGACCTTCAGTGTGCCCTGCACGACCGCTGTCGGCTGCGGCGCCGCGCTGCTTGCGGCCTGCGCCAACTTCGGTGCCAGCTGCACTGGCGATATCCGGCCGCGCCGCGCGACCCCGCTGGTCGGCGCGGGGCCGGCCCACGCGGCCGGATACACATCCCGCACGGCGCCGAGCAGCTGCTCGGCTTCCTGCTGCGAGACGAAATAGCCCATGTGCAGGCGGAAACGCTCGCGACCATCCTCGCGCTGCCGACTGACGAAGAAGGTGTAACGCTTCAGCTCCGGCGAACTCGGATGCGCCAGTGCCATCGGTGAAGTGGAGGAGCAGAGGTTGATGACGAACGACTGCGCGGCATTGGCGTTGCTGGCACCCGCGCTCTCTGCACTACTCGACATCGTCATCGTGAAACTCCGTGGAAATCTTCTTGCTTTCCGGGGGCAACCCCGCTATCGCAAGGGGCATTCCCTTGTGACCGGAGGCTTTGCGTCCCCGCCTCGCGACGGGTTTGCGTTTGTCACTGTCTGCGAATGGAGTGTCTGCAAGTGGCTACGGGGCGTCAAGCACTCCGTAAAAGCACTAAGTAAGATCAGGGTACAGCTGACGCCAGCGTGCGACCTGGTTCCGCCCCGGATGACATAAGAGGCGCAACTCGCCCCGGCAAGGGATTTCCCGGATCAGGCCTGCTGCGCTCAGGCGCGCGCGCTGCGGCCGCGACGATCGCGGTTGCCGAGCAGGAGCTCGGTCATGTCCGAGGCGGACAGCGGCCGGGCCATGAAGAAGCCCTGTGCCAGGTCGCAGCCGCGTTCGCGCAGGTATTCCAGCTGTTCCAGTGTCTCGATGCCTTCGGCGATCACCTGCTTGCGCTGCGAATGCGCCATCACGATGATCGTGTCCGCCAGTGCGGCGGCCGACGGACTGGCCTCCAGCTGCTGCACGAAGCTGCGGTCGATCTTCACCGCGCTCACCGGATAGCGGCGCAGGTTGCCCAGCGCGGTGCTGCCGGTGCCGAAGTCATCCAGCGTCAGCCGCACGCCCAGCGTGGACAGCGCTTCGATGCCGGGCGCACTGGCCGCATCCGTCAGTACGGCCTCGTTCATCTCGAACTCGATCGCCTCCGGCGGCAGCTGGTGCTTTTCCAGATGGCGCGCCAGTTCCGTGGCAATGCCGGGACTGCGCAACTGCTGCAGCGACAGATTCAGCGCCACGCGCGGCGCGGTGATGCCGGCGTCGCGCCATTGCGCAATCTGTGCGCAGGCGGTTTCCATCACCCAGCTGCCGATCTCCACGATGACACCGGACTCTTCCGCAGCCGGAATGAAGTCCGCCGGGGCCACCATGCCTTCGCGCGGCCGATGCCAGCGCAGCAGTGCCTCCATGCCCACCAGCTGGCCGTCGTCGATGCGGTACTGCGGCTGGTAATGCAGGGAGAACTCGCGATGCTTCATCGCGCGGTACAACCCGCTGTCGGCGATGCGCGAGGAGCGCTTCTCGATGGTGGCGCTGTAGAACACCGCGCCGCTGCGGCCCAGGTCCTTGGCGCGATACATCGCAAGATCGGCGTAGTGCAGCAACTGGTCCAGGTCGACGCCGTCCTCGGGGAACAGCGTGACGCCGATGCTGGCCTGCACGTGGTGGTCGCGGCCGCCCAGCCACATGGGCTGGCGCATGGCCTCCACGATGCGGTCGGCGATCGCCGCGACCTCGTTCCTGTCGCTGGCGCTGCGCAAGATCACCGTGAACTCGTCGCCGCCGAGGCGCGCCACGGTGTCGCCCTCCTTCACGCAACCCTGCAAGCGGTGGGCGACAACGGCCAGCAGCTTGTCGCCGGCTTCGTGGCCCATCGAATCGTTGATGCGCTTGAAATGGTCGAGGTCGATGTACAGCAGCGCGCCGCGCGTACCCTCGCGGCCCACCTGGTCCAGTTCCTGCTGCAGCTGCTCGCGGAACAGCTGCCGGTTCGGCAGCTGCGTGAGCGGATCGAAGTGCGCCTGGTGGTACAGGCGTTCGGCGCGCGCATTGTTCGACAGCGACAGCCCCAGCCGCTGCGCGCACAGCGAGCCGGTATCGGCGATGCGGGCACCGAGCTGCGGTGCCTCGGCATAGCCCACGGTCAGGATGGCCGCGAGTTCGTCGGACGCCAGCACCGGCCACACCCAGAAGTAAGCCGAGCCGGCGGCCTGCATGGGCTCCAGGAAGCTGTGCCGGCCGGGCTCGCAGCGCGCGATCGTCATGCCCTCGTCGGCTTCGCGCAATGCCGCCACCATTACCGGATCAAGCAGCACGCGATTGACCGGCGCGCCGCCTTCCGCATTCACCACGTACAGGCGGCCGTGCCCCGCGATACCCGGATCAACCAGCGCCAGGCCCACGTTGTTGGCGCGCGTCACGGCGCGCACTCGCGTCAGCACCTGGTCGATCACGCTCTCGTAGTCGCCACCGGGCAGCAGCAACGCATCCAGTTCGTCGAGCACGCGGCGCATGCTGTTCTGCGTTTCGATGGCCTCGGCGCTGCGGTTGTACGCCTCGAGCAATTGCCGCACCTCGCCCAGCTGCCGCGTCTGTATGGGCACCAGCAGGCGCCGGTCGGGCAGCTGCACGATGGCGCGCCGCAGCTGCTGCAGCGGTTTTGCCAGCCGCATGACGAAGTCGCGTGCGCACCAGCCAGCCAGCAGCAGCAGCAGCAGCAGCGGCAGGGCCTGCGCGCGCAGTGCGGTCCAGAAGGCGGCCGACCAGGGCCGGTCGCGCTCCAGCGCCACCACCGCCAGCGCCAGCTCCGAGGCCGTGCTGGTGCTGTTGATGCGCGCCATCGCCGCGGTCCAGCTTGCACCGGCGCCTTCCCAGGGTATATCCACGCCGATGCCGCTGGCAGGCAGGCTGGCCAGATGCGGTGCCGCGCGGCTGGTGATGTCGGCCGGCGCGGTGCCGGAAGTGAACAGGCTCGCGCCGCGCGAATCGAACACGGCCAGACGGCCACTGGTGCTGTTCAGCTCCGACCACAGCCAGTCGCTGCGCAACTCGGCCAATATCCACCACGGCCGCTCCGGCGCGCCGGTGGAGAGCAGCAGATACAGGCGTCCGGCTGCGTCGCTGTCGCTGGCGGTCAGCAGCAGTGTGCGGCCGGCCTCCAGTGCTTCGCGCTCCTGCACGCCCAGCGTGAAGCTGTGCCCATCGACGCGAAAGCTGTCATTGGCCGAACGCAGCGGCTGCACGAATCCGAACACGGGCCGGCGCAATTGCGCGAGCACCGTCGGTGCGCTGGCCGGACCTTCGCTCGCGGCATCGATCTGCATGCGCAACAGCGCCGCTGCACTGTCGATGCGGCCGCGCGCGAACATGGCGGTCTGGACCGCCAGCTGGCGCATCTGCTGCTGGTGCATGTCGCGATACTGGCCCTGCTGGCTGCCCGCCTGCAGCAGCAGCCCAAGGACCAGCACGGCGAGGCCACTGCCCACGACCATCCAGGCAACGTGGCGTCCAATGCCAGCGAACAGCGCAATTGAAGGTTTGCGCATCGTCGAAGAATCCCGCTCCGGACGTTTCCGATGCCGGATTTGACATTGGCGGACCGCCCTGTGATGTGCGCCACGTCACCAAACGGGCCCTCAGGAATCTCGGGTACCTGCCGATGTGAGCTGCAGCAGTCGTCGGCCGGCATAAGTGCTGATACCGCGCCGCTGGCCGCGCGCGGCACCCAGCATCGCGGCCGCCAGATCCGCAGCGGCAATCCAGCGCGAGTCCGCGAACCTGCCCACCAGCGCGAGGTTCACCAGCGGCGCCACGACCTGGCGCAGCGCATCCGTCGCCCCGCCGCCGGGACGCTCGCCCACCACGGTTCCCGGCTGCAGGAAATCCAGTGCGCTGAATTTCAATGCTCGCAGGGCTGCCTCCAGCTCGCCCTTGGCGCGCAGGAATTCGTTGCGGGAATCCGGCGCCGCACCCGCCGCCGAAATCACCACCAGCCGGCCAGCGCCGGCACTGCGGGCAGCCTGCGCAAAGGCCAGCACCAGTGCCAGATCCACCCGACGCAGTTCCGCGACGGCGGCCCGCGGACCGCCCGCGGCGCCCAGGCAGCAGAAGGCATCGTCGCAACGCGCGCCCGCCAGGCGCGCGGCCAGTTCCTCGAACTTCAGGATGCGGTTGGCGAGTCGTGGATTTTCCAGCGGCAATGGCCGGCGCGTCAGCGCATGCACGCGGGCGTAGTCGCTGCCACGTAGCAGCAGGCGTACCAGCGCGCTGCCGGTCAGGCCGTTGGCGCCGGCAATCAGCGCGGTGCGCGTCACGGGCTGCGCTGTAACTGGAACTGCGGATGCCAAGCAGATGAATCCTTCAGGAGAGCTGTCCGATGCTCCCAAGGCGGCCGCTGCCGGGTCAAGCGAATCGCCTGCCTAAGGTGGATGCCTGGTCGCCGCTGCCACGCTGAAAGGGTACTCTTGGGCCACATGCGCGCTTCCACTGTCCTGCTGGCCGCACTCGCCATGACCCTGCCGTTCGCTGCGGCGGGTGCCGCCGGCACGCCCGATGATCGCGTCGCGGCTTACCAGGAATTCCGCGGCGCCTTCGACAGGGGCGACTATCCCACCGCGCTGACCGCCGCTGCGCGCGTGGTGGAAATGACCAGGAACCAGTTCGGCGCCGATGCGCCGGAACTGGCCAACCCGCTGACCAACCTCGCCACCACCTACTACCGCATGCGCGACTACGGGCAGGCGCTGGATACTTACCGCGCCGCCGTCACCGTGCTCGAGACCCAGAACGATGCCACCGATCCGCACCTGGTGCGGCCGCTGCACGGCATGGGCAGCGCGTTGCTGGGCCTGGAGCGCGAGGACGAAGCCCTGCTGCCGCTGAAGCGCGGCCTCGACATCATCCGCAATCGCGATGGCCTGCACGCCGCGACGCAATTGCCGGTACTCAGGACGCTGATCGCCGGCTACGTGGCCACGGGGCGCATGGCCGACGCGGGCCGCGAGCAGGAATACGCGTTCACCGTCGCGGAGATGAGCTACGGCAAGCAGGATCCGCGCATGCTGGGCCCCATCGACGAACTGGCGCGCTGGTATGAAGAGACCGGCCGCTACGTGGCGGCACGGCTGCTGCACACACGCGCCGTGCAGATTGCGGACACGGCACACCCCAACGGCGCCGAAGCCATCCCGGGGTTGCGGGGCATCGCCCGCAGTTTCCGCCTGATCGCAACCTACGGTGAGACACAGGATTCGGTCACTGCCGCGGCCCAGGCATACCCGGACCTGTTCAACGGCGGCCCGGCGAATACCGCGCTGGTCGCGCCTTCCACCAACGGTGAACTGGCGCTGCGCAGCGCGCTGGCACGCATTGACGGGGTGCCGGCGCAGGCCGCGCTGCGTGGTGCCGTATTGGTGGACCTCGGTGACTGGTACCTGACCGCCAACAAGCTCAGCCGCGCGCAGGAGACCTGGCGCGAGGCCTGGAAGGAACTGCAGGCGGCCAACGATACCCGGCTGCTCGACCAGCCCGCGCCGGTGACCTACGTCGCGCCAGCCATGGCGGTGTCGCGCCACCAGCGCGACCCGGCGGAAAACTCCGAGGAGCGCGTGCAGATCCGCCTTGCCATCGATGCCAACGGCCGGGTGCGCGAAGCCACGGTGGCCAACCCCGTCGCCGAGCGCGAGTCGGTGGAAAAGGCCGTGATGAGCGCCGCGCGCATTGCCGTCTGGCGGCCGGCCTTTCGCGCCGGCGTACCAGTCGCGGTGGATGACCACCTGTTCAGCGAACTGGTGTACGTGAAGCTGCCCAAGCCCGGCAGCTAGCGTCGAACGGTTTCAGGAGCCGGGTGCGGGATCGATCGGCACGGTCTCGATGACATCCACCGCCGCCTGCGCCTTGTCGGCCACGCTCAGCGGTTGTCCGGCCATCAGCTTCTGCGCCAGCGCCTGGCGCGGCATCTGCACCAGGAACTTGGCGGCGGCGTCGCGCATCGCGGCGCGCGTGGCGGCCAGCAGCGACGCCTCGGCGCCGCGCTGCCCGAATGAACTGCCATAGCCGCTGAGCTTGAAGGTATCCACCGGCGTACCGACGGGGTCGAGAACCTCGATGCGGTAACGGATGGTGACCGCCCAGTACGCGGACGCCGTCTCGTTCGCGGTGACGAAGGAGTACTCCTCGATCACCGGATCGAAGATGGCCAGCATTCCCTGCCCGCGTGCCGCCTCGATGTCGTTGAACACCTGCAGCGGCTGGAACGAGGCCTTGAACACATCGCGGAACAGCCGCTCATGGCCATGCCCGAGGTCGATCTTCCAGGTGCCGCCGCCGCGGGTTTCTTCGTGCACGTAGCCGCGCAGCGTCGAGTCCAGCAACAGGCCCACCTTCGCTTCAATCGGCTGCAGCAATGGTTGCGGCATCTGGTAGTCCGGCCGCATGCGTACGCCGCAGCCCGCCAGCAGCAGCACCGCCAGGATCCCCGCTATTCGCGGCATTGGGTGGTACCGAGGATTTGCACGAAAGTCAGGCATCGCTTCTCGCTGGTGACACCGACGAAGGTGCCGCCGTTCTGCGCGGTCACCAGCCTCATTAGTGCCGAAAACTGCACGTTTGTAAACGGCGACATCCCGGCGCCAGCCGGGAAGCCGATGGCGTGGATGCGCGCGCGCGGACGCTTTGGCTCAGCCACATTGAGGCGATTGATGGAGTCCAGGGCGACCTGCATGGAGTCGCCGGCGAACTCGTCGCCGATCACGTACACACTGAGCCGCTCGTCCGGCCGGCGGAACTGCTGCAGCGCCAGCCGGATGCCCGGCACCGGATCGGAACGGCTGAATGGCGTCCAGCTGGGCAGCCGCTGGCGGATGCGGTCGCGCAGCTTGTCGCTGTCGGTGAGCCACTTGCCGCTCTGGTCCTCGAACATGTAGCGGCCCTGGTCGTTGATCACCTGCAGGCCCTTCAGTCGCGGATAGATGTCCAGTGCCTCGCTCATGATCTTCACGGTCGCCTGCCAGTGGTCATTGACCATGCTCGGCGAGGTGTCGATCACGAACACCACATACTCGCTGTCGATGGGAATGCCGCCGGCGGCCGGTTGCACGGTGCGCTTGCGCGGCTGCTTCTGCAGGCGCTCCATCTCGGCGGTGAGTTCCTGGTAGGCGGCCACCAGTTCGTTCTCGACGATGCTCGCGACCTGCGCCTCGCTGCTGTTGGCGGTGTACTCGCCTTGCGCATTGGTGAGGTCGGACTGCAGCCGCACCAGGTTCGTGGTCTGCTTGCGCAGTTCGGTGATGCGGCCACGCAGTTCGCGGTGCAGCTCGTCGGTCTCGCCGCGCAGCGTGAACAGCTCCTGCTGCAGCTTCAGGATCTGGGCGTTCATCGATTCGGTGGCGCGCTCGATGACCACCGGCTGGTCCACGTCGGTGAGCACCAGCAGCAGGATGATGGCGCCGAAGCCGCAGCAGATGCAGTCCAGGAACGAGAGGCTGAACACCTCGGCCTCGCGGCGGCGCAGCTTCATGGCCAGTCGCTCGAGGGCATCATGAAGTCGCCGCCGGTATCGAGCGCCAGCATCCAGAAGCCGTGCGCTGCGGGCTGGTCACCCTGCATGGGCAGCAGGATCACGTCGATGGGCACGCCCGCTGGCTTGTCGCGCTCGGCCTCGTTGAACAGGCGCGTGCGCTGGCCCACATCCACGTACTTGCGCACTGGCTTGCTCTTGCCCTGCGTGGGCAGGCCGTCGGTCACCAGCACCACCTGGTCAGGCCGCGGCGACATGCCGCGGATCGCATCCCAGGCATTGATGAGACTGGTGCCGCCCTCCGGCGTCAGGCCGCGGTATGCCTGCACGGCCTGTTCCAGCAGTCTGGCGTTGCCGGCGTCGAGCCACTGCTTCTCCGTGCCGGCGATGAGCGCGGTCGCGGAGGTATTGAAGGCAAACATCTGGAACTTGCTGCCCGCCGGAAACTGCGTCGACAACCAGTCCGCGATGTCCATCGCCTGGCGCCACTTGGGCGCGGCACGACGCAGTGCCGGCGCCTGGTTGCGCAGCTTGATGATGGCATCCAGCTGGTCGGACATCATGCTGGCGGAGCGGTCCATCAGCACCAGGATGTGCTTGCCGGTGAGGTTGATGCCGGTGAGATAGTCGCGATTGCCCTTGCCGCGGAAGGCGCGCACGCGCTCGCCGCTCGGCGCCTGCTGCAGTGTCGCGCCCAGCACCTGCAGTTGCCTGCGGCCGTCTTCCAGTGTCTTCAGCTCGGCCTTCAGCTGGCTGATGTGCGTGCGCTGTTCCTGGCTGGTGGCGCCGGCGCTGTACGCGGCCGCGCGTTGCCGGGCGACTTCGTCGGTGATCTCCCGCGCGCGCGCCGCCGCCTTCGCCGTGTCGGTCTCGGTCTTCTGCAGCGTGTTCCGCAGCAGCACCAGGTTGCGCGTGCCGACCAGCACTTCCTCTTCGAGCCGGTTGACCTCGGCCTGCAGCGTATCGCTGGTGCGCAGGCGCTTAACGCCGGCCTGGCCGGCGACGATGGTGTAGAACAGCACCACCGCGCCGAAGCCGCAGCAGATGCAGTCCAGGAAGGACAGGCTGAAGACTTCGACCTTGCGCCGGCGCATCGCGCTACCCGCCGAGGGCAACCAGCTGCAGCTCGACGCCGGGATCGCCGAGCTTCAGCGTGCTGCCGGCCGGCAGCAGTGCCCGGCCGCGCACACGTACGCCATCCAGCCAGCTGCCATGGCTGGAGTGATCGATGATCTGGCTGCGGCCGTCTTCCCGCAGCAGCGTGCAATGCCGGCGCGACAGGCCCGCGACGCCCTCGGGCAGCTGCAATGAGGCGGCCTCGCGCACATCACGCCCCAGCACGATGCCTGCGGCCGTGAGCGGCACGGCCCTGCCGCGATACACCACATGGGTCGCCATCACATCGGGTTGCGCGCCACGCAACTGCAGCGGCGCGAGTGCATCCGCAGGCGGCGCTTCGCTCAGCAAGGGCAGTTGCGTGCGGTAGGGCACGGCCCCGGTGGGCGCGGCGGCGTCGATGGGCAACAGGCGCAGTGCACGTGCGGCGAGGCCCGCCTCGAAACGCTGCAGGCGTGCGAAGCGCGCGCTGGCAATGGCCGCCTCGATGCCGGGAATCTCGAGCATGGCCGCGGGCACCAGCAGCGTACCGGTGCCGTTGGCGGCCGACAGCGCCTGCAGCGCGCTGCCCAGCGGCTGCAGCACCGGCGCTGCGGCGGCGGCGAACTGGTCGCGGGTCAGCGTGAGCGGCAGCGCGCCGGTGGCAGCCTCGATGCGCAGACTCGCCTGGCCCTGCAACCCGGCCTCGGCCGCAAGCCGCGGCAATTCGGCGCGCAGCCGTGCCTCGTGGCGGTGGTCATGCAGCGGATCGAAGCGCGTCTGCTGCACCAGGGTCGCGCGCGCCAGTTCCAGCCACGCCGCGGTCAGTGCGCGCTCGCCACCGGGCAGGGACACATGCCGGTGCAGCGCCGCGCTTTCGGCTCCCCTGGCGGCAACACTGATCGACACGCGCTGCCGGGCCAGTTCCAGCACCAGCAGCGGCGACGGCAGCTCGAACCAGGCCGCGAACAGCGCTGCGCGATCGACAAAGCCGCGTACCGTGTGGCGTGCCGCGCGCAACTGCGCCAGCAATTCACCGAGCTCGGCGATGTCCGCCGGTGGTGCCAGTGCGAACCAGCCCTCGGCGCCTTCCAGCGGCGGCAAGGTTCCGTTGGAATCCGCCATGGCCATTGCTAGATATCCACCGGAAAGCTGATGTTGTTGTCGGCGGACAGGCGTTCGTCGGCTGGACGTTTCTCATCCGCGGCCGCCGCCTCCGCATCCGCATCCTCGGCGGCAGCGGAAGAGTCGGCGGGCTTCACATCGGCGGATTTTGCATCGGATGCCGGTGCCTGCTGAGGTTCCGGCGCCTGCGGCGGCGTGGTCGCTGTTTCCTGCGCGACGAGGGGCAGGCCAATCAATGGCAGCAGCGCGAGCCCCCACAACCATTGCCGCTTCTTCATGGTGCCTCCTCCGCAAATCGCGCCACGCGAAAGCCCAGCGTCTGCATGGGCTCGAGACTCCGATCGCGCCACGCCGGGCGCAGTTCCGCGATGGTCGCGGTGCGCCAGTTGGCGCCACGCACCACGTGTGGGCCGCTTTCGGCCGCGCCCATCGGGTCGGTCACCGGCCGTGCGTCCGGCAGCGAGATGTACACGTCGTGCATCCATTCGCTGACGTTGCCACCCAGGTCATGGAACCCCGCGGCCGAGCGCGCGTAGCTGCCCACCGGAGCCACCACCGCGTGCTGGTCGCTATAGTCCGGCAGGCTCGAGGCCAGGCGCGAATCCGGGCCTGGCTTGGTGGGCAGCGATTCCGTGCCTCCCAGGTTGGCGGAACCCGCCGGTGGCAGCAGTGCCTCGCCCCAGGGAAAGCGTTGCCAGCGCTGGCCATCCACGAAGCGGGCGGCGTATTCCCACTCGGCTTCAGTGGGCAGGCGGTAGCCGCGGTTGTAGGGCGCCACCAGCTGCCAGCGTCCGTCGCGCCGTTCATAGGCCACCGGCAGGCCGTCGCGCAACGACAGCCAGTTGCAGTACTCCACCGCCTCATCCCAGCTCACCTTGCTCACGGCCTGGTCATCCAGGTCCAGCGACTTCTCCATGGCGACGCCGGAAAGGTGTCCGGACTTGAAGGCACGGAACTGCGCGTTGGTCACTTCGCGCTCGGCGAGGTAGAACGCACGCGTCAGCGTCACCTCGCGCTGCACTTCGTTGTTGCGCCGACCCTGCTCGCGCCGGTCGCTGCCCTGCAGGTACTTGCCCGCGGGCAGCAACAACAACGTGCCGCCCATGGTGCTGGTGACACGCGGCGGTGGCGGCGTGCGCGCTGGCGGCGGCAACGGCGCGGATGCCTCATCCCCGGCAACACCAGATGGTGTCGCCTCCGCGGCCGCGGGCGCCGGCTCGACGCGCGATGGCGGCGGCAGCGCGAGGTTGATGCGCCCGAGATCGAGTGTCTGGCCGGCGACGATGGCGATCTCGCTGTTCCAGGCGCGCCGGCCCGTCGCTGCAATCGTGAGGCGCCGCAGGCCGGCATCCAGCTCCACGCGCAGCGGGGCAGGCCCCTGGTCCTTGCCGTCGATGGTGATGCGCGCAGCACCGGGCTGGGTATCCAGCACCAGCCAGCCGGTCGCCGGCAGCAGCTGCACTTTCAGTTCGCGTCGATTGCCGCCACCCGCCACCTCCTGTCGCGATATGAAATCCACGCGTTTCGGCGCACGCACGATCAGCTCGTGCGTGCCGGCCTCGATCTCGACTTCGCCGGGCAGTTGCGCGACCTCGCGGCCATCCACCAGCAATTGCGCGGCTATGCCATCGGTGTCGATGGCATAGCGGTCAGGCAGCCTGGCGAGCGCCACCTGCAGCGGCTGCGCGCCGGACAGTGCACGCGTCACCTGCAGACTCAGCGACTGGCTGCGATAGCCGGGATGGGAGAAGGTGAGCGCGTGCTGGCCTGGCAGCAGGAAGATCCGGTCACCCGCATGCCAGTGCAGGATGCCGCCGCCGCTGGCGGTGGCTTCGGCCGGCTGCAGCTGCAGCGGCACCGGCACCAGCGCGAACAGCAGCGCCGCCACTGCCAGCAACACCGCCGCGGCCGACACCACCAGCCAGCGCACGCCAGGCCGGGGCGCCGTGCCGCGCGCCTGCGGCACGACCCCGGCCGCACTGTCTGCCGCGAAGATCTCGCGCACGCCCGCCACCACCGCGTCACCCGGCAGCTCTTCCCGCCGCAGCGGTGCGACCGTGGCGTTGCCGGCCAGGTGCTGCACGTCCAGTTCGCCGCGCGCCGGTTGCACGCGGATCTGCGCATCGCCAATTGCGATGACATCGCCGGCGTCGAGCAACGTCGCTGCCTGCAGCGGCAGGCCATTCAGTGTCGCCGCAACGCCCGCCGCGGGTCGCGCGTACCACTGCCCGCCACGATCCTCCAGCGTGAGACCCGTAGCGGCCAGGCCGGGCACCACGAGGTCGGCGCCCGGACCACCCAGTGCCAGCGGCAACGTCGCCACGCGCTCGCCCAGCGGCTCGAGGATCCGGACTGCGACGCTCATCTTTCCCTCAGCGAAGCTTTGCCTGTACGCGCTCGGTGCACAGCACGGACAGCGTGGCCGTGGACTGGCCAGGCGGGATCTCGAATTCCTGGCGCACATCGCGGAAGCCATCACGCCTGCCCACCGCGACATAGCGTCCGGGCCGCAGCCTGACTTCGCGCGACGCGAAACTGCCCAGGTCGCCGAGCGGCGCCAGGCTGATGCGCGTGTTGCTGTCCGAGATGATGGTCAGGTTCGCTTCCACCGCCAGCTGCGCGAGCCGCGCCTGCAACTGTTGCAGCTGCTGCTGCAGACGTGGCGCACCGGCGGCACTGGCCTCGCCGCGCGCGATGGCACGCTGCGCCGCCTGCTGCACCGGCGGCGCCATCAACCGTTCGGGGCGCGCCAGGTAATCGCGCAGCTCATGATCGAGCGCCGCGCGGCGCTCGCTGCGCGCGAGGCCATCCTGCGCGAATCGCAACGTGGCATCGCGCGCCAGCACGCTGCTGTACAGCGCGCGTGCCTCATCCCATGTTTCTGCATCCTCCAGCCGCGCACCGGCTGCGAGGTCCTCGGCATTGCGCTGGCTGGTGAGCACTTCGGCCACGCGCTGCTGGCCATCACGCACGCGCGCATCGTTCGCGTCGATCGCGGCGGCCTGGCGATAGGCCGACTGCGCGACGGCAACCTGGCCATGGCGCAGCGCATCGGCGCCGGCGGACAGCAGGTCCTCCAGCTTCTGTTCGCGCAGGCGTGCCTCCACGCGTGCCAGCGCCGTGCGCGCCGGCGCGAAGCCGTTGTCGGTGGACAGCAGCTGCCGGTACTGGTCCGCCGCGGCCGGCAACTCGCCGCGCACTTCCAGCCGCGCGCCATCGGCGAGTCCGGCCAGCTGGGTGGCCAGGCGCTCGGCGGCGGCAAGGCCCCGGCTCGCCACTGGCTGTTCGGGCTGCAATGCCAATGCGTACTGGAAGGCGGCGCGCGCCTGCGCCGGCTGCATGGCAAGCAGCGCGGCCTGTCCGGCATGCAATGCATCCTGCAGCGAAGCGTCCGGGGGCAGCGGCGCGGATGCCGGCGTCGCAGGCACGACCAGTGAGCCGGGTACCACCGCATCGGCGACGCGCTGCGGGGTGCTCTCAGCCGGCGCATTCGCCAACACCCGGGACGTGGCCGGCGGCGGGCTCGGCAGCCACAGCAGCAACGCGGCACCGGCCGCCGCTGCGGCGATCCCCAATCCCCACCACAACGCTCCGCGACGTCCATCACCCGTGCCTGGCTGCTCCTTGCGCGAGGCAGCGGGCTCGGTCACCAGCGTTGCATCGTCTTCCGGCGCGCCTTCGCTGGTGGCCAGCAGCCACTCGAAGGCATGGATCACCGAGCTCAGGTCAGGTCGCCGCGCGGCGTCGCGGGCCAGCATCGCCTGGATGAGATCCAGCAGGTCATCGGGCGCGGGATACACCGGCACCGGCCGCGGAGGATCCTCTTCCTGCACGCGGCGTTCATCGAAATGCGGATAGAAGGGCGGATAACGCGTCAGCAGCTCGTAAGCCAGCGCACCAAGGCCATACACGTCGTCGGCGGCTGCGGCCGGTTCGTCGCGCAGTTGCTGCGGGCTGGCGGAAAACGGCGAGCCGGCGGCCGGCGCATCGCTGCTGCCGGTGCGCGCGGCGGTGCCGAAATCCGACAGCAGAACATTGCCAAGCGTGTCGAACAGCACGTTGCGCGCCTTGAGATCACGATGCACCACGCCGCGCGCATGCGCGTGCTCCAGCACCCGCGCTGCCTGCAACAGCACCGGCAGCACGCGTTGCCAGGATGCGCCGCGCAACCACGAGGCATCGCCGCCTGCGGCCAGTTCCATCGGCAGGAACACGTACGGTCCGTCCTGCTGGGGATCGTCGAGCTTCAGTACGCCGGGATGATCAAGGCGCTGCGCCATCCGCGCCTCATGTTGCAGGACCGGCATGGCTTCGGCGGCACTGCCGTTGCGCAGATGCAGGAATTTCAGCGCAACGACGCGCCCGCCCCGGGTATCGCGCGCCTTCCAGACCTCGGCGTGCCCGCCATCGCCAAGCCTGTCCTGCAACTGATAGCGATCAGCGAGCAGGCGCCCTGTTTCAAGGCTCGCCATTGGCGCGTGCCGGTTCTTCGGACTGGTACTGGCGCAGCAGCTCGCGCCATTCTCGGTACTGCTCCTCGGCCGTGCCGGTGAGGCGCAGGCTGCGCCCCTCGACGTCCACCACCTGCGGCGCCACGTCGCTCTGGAACGACTGCGCCAGTTCCCCGAAGGCGGTGGCATGCGTGCGGGCGTCGGAATATTTCTTCAGGCCGGACAGCACCGAGGTGATGCCGCCGATCGAACCCGCGTAGCGGGCCGCGTCCTGCAGGTTGCAGGTGGCGTTGCTGCTGCAGCTGCTGGGCGCAAAGATCGCCGCCGCGATCGCGGCAGCACCCAGGAAGGTACGCGTGCGCGCCTGCGCCAGCGCCCTTTCCTGCTTGTCGATTTCATCCCACGAGGTGCGGCGGAATTCGCCATAGGCCTGCTGTATCTGCTCGGAGAAGCCGGTGTAGTAGCCATCCAGCGTATCGAGCACCGCGGCGTCGCGTTCGCGGATGCGTTCCACGCGCGCCGCCACCGGATCGTTGCTGGCAGGCAGCCGCGCCACACGCAGCAGCGCCGGTTGCGCCGTTTCGTCCTTGCGCAGGTAGCCGGACAGCGCGCCAGGCGCGATGTCGGCGGCGAACTGCAGCGCGGTGACTTCCCGCAGTTCGCGCAGCGCGGCCGTGTCCAGCTTGTCGCGCGCCGCGAGGATGTCGTTGGCGATGTTGGAAAAGACGTTCTGGAAGGGATCGCGTACTTTCAGCGCGGCGTCGGTCTTGTAGCTGCCGACATCGGCATCGCCCTCGTAGCGCCTGGCGTCGATCCAGGTGCGACCGGCTGCATCACGCACGCTGACTTCGAGCGCCAGGCGCTTGCCGGTGGACTCGAGGATGCGGCCGGTGACCGCGACATCCACGAACTGCACGGATTCGGGTGCCACGCGCACCGCGCCCCACTGCGCGCTGCCTTCCAGCGTGTTGCGCAACATGTACGCGAAATAGCGCGCCTCCGCCTTGCGCACATCCGGATAGATGCGCTGCTTCGCCAGCGCATCGGTGTCGGCGGCCAGCTCGGAGGGAATGCCGGGGTCGAAGGCGCGCACCACCACGTCGAGGCGCTGATTCGCGGGAATTTCGCGCACTGCCTGTTTCGCCTCCACCTTCGGCAGTGGCTTGACGTCCTGCACGACACAGCCAGCCAGCAGTGCGAGCGCAGCGATGACCGGAGCGAGCATCCTCATTTCGAGGCCCTCGAACCCCGGGTGTTTTCCTTGTAATCGCGGTACTCGTTCCAGAGCTTCTCCTTGAGCTCCGGATCGGTCTCCGCCTCGGCGGCACGACGCAGGCGCCGCGCGACGATGTCATCGTCCTCGCCGGATGGAATGGGCTTGGCGCTGGCACCACTGCCCGCACTGCCGGCACCGGAGCCGGAACCGGCATTGGCACCCGCGGCCCCGCTGCCATTGCCGCTGCTTTCACCAGAGGAGCTGTTCTGGACTCCAACCGACTGCAGATCGCCGGAGCGATCGTGACGGATGTCGTCACCGCCGCCGCTGCCAGTCTCATCGGCAGCATCCGCTGCGGCGCTACCGGCACGGGATGCGGCATGCGCATCACGCTCGGACGCAGTGCTCTGCTGTTCGCGACGCAGCTGTTCATCGAAGCGGCCGAGGGAAGCATCGAGCTTGCCGTCGATGTCGGCGCGCTGCTCGCCGGGAGTCCGTGCCGAGGCGCCGGTATCGGCACTGCCGTCGCCGCGTGAGCCGCTGCCACGCGCGCCACTGCCCGACCCCGTTGAACTGGAAGCCGGTGCGCCCGCGCCCGAATCAGCAGTGCCGGAACCCGTGCTGCCGGAACCGGGAGATGGAGATCCCCCGCCACCGCCTGTTGGCAGCCCGGCGGAACCGCCACCGCCGGTCGGCACACCCGAGGCACCGCCGCCACCGGTGGGCATTCCAGCGGAGCCGCTGCCGCCTCTGCCGCTGGCCGCACAAGCGGTCAGCAACAAGCAGAACGCAGCGGATGCCAGGATGTGCCGCGCTTTCATTGACTGGTACCCGCAAGGAAACTGCGCAGCTGTTCGCCGAGCCGGTCACAAGCCGCGCCCTGCACGCGTGCCACGAACGGCAATGGCAGGATCAGGCCAATGACCGCGGATGTTCCGGTGACATTGGCGCCGACCGAACCTGCCGACTTCGCCTGCTTCAGGTCCCACACCGTGGCCTCGTAGGCGGCTTCCTTTTCCCACCAGCCGAAGCCGATGCAACCCGCTGCGCCGGGTGCCGCGCCACAGGCGAGGCTGCCACCGCCATCGGTCTTGCGGGTGCCGCCGTCCAGCCAGACGATGTAACGCACGCCGGTGGATGCGATCTGCTCGCTCACGCCTGGTTGCGCGAGCACCGCCGTCAATCCTTCCGGACGCGCCGGCACCGTGCCGGGTTCGAACCACGGAAACAGCTGGTCGGTGAAGTCTTCGTTCGAAGTGACTTTGATGGACTTGCCACGACCCGCGAGGCGTTTGCCAACGCAGTCGATGAACTCGCCCTCGGCGCCGGCTCCTTCGATCTGCGGCTTGGCGAGCACCACCACTGATTCATCACGACCGATCGCGGTGGACAACTCGCGCGATTCATCCACGCGCGCGCGCATGCAGCCGCCAAGCAGCAGCGGCGTGAGCGACCCGACAAGCAGCAAGGAGATTCTGGAATTCATGCGCGTCCCGCGATGCTGCGGGAATTCTACGCCGAATGCGCGGGAACAGTTTCGGGCGGTTCGAGCCGCAGCGTAGCTGTCCCGGCAGAAGTCACGAGGTTGAAAAAAATGCTGAACAACACCTGAACGGACGGCGCCGCAGGTGCACATTCAGCCGTCGCCGGATGGGGGCCGGCGACGAGCCAGGCGTTGCGCCGCCATCCGGCCCTTGGCCTTGAGTGCAGCCAGCCAGATGCGCGGCCGCTCGAATTCCAGGCTCAGGACGCCCAGGCCCAGCAGGATCAGGGGAAAACCCGGCACGATGGGCAAGGGTCCCAGGATGACACCCGCGACCACCAGCAGCCCGCCAGCCATACCGATGGCGATGCGCCGTCCCAGGCGCCGGACGTGTTGATGCATACGGCCCTATCCTGGGGTGAACGTGCAGAGGAAGTGTCAGCGGCCGAGGAACACCCGATAGGCCGGATGGGCCGTTTCCTCGACGTAAGGATAGTGCAGATCATCCAGATGCAGGCGCAATTGTTCGCGCTCGGCCGATGGCACCTGTATGCCAGCCAGTACCCGGCCGTAGTCCGAACCGTGATTGCGGTAGTGGAACAGGCTGATGTTCCAGCGGACACCCACTGCCTCCAGGAAGCGCAGCAGCGCGCCGGGGCGCTCGGGAAATTCGAAACGGAACAGGTGCTCGTCGGCCAGCTCGCCGGCACGGCCGCCCACCATGTGGCGGATGTGGAGCTTTGCCATCTCGCTGTCGGTGAGGTCCTCCACGCGGTAACCCGCCTGCGTCAGCAGCTGCACGATCTCGCCGCGTTCGGTCGCGCCGCGCGTGAGATTCACGCCGACGAAGATGCGCGCGCGCTCGTGGCCCTGCTCACGGTAGTTGAACTCGGTGATCATGCGCGCGCCCAGCGCGCGGCAGAAGGCGAGGAAGCTGCCAGGCGCCTCCGGGATCTCCACGGCCAGCAGCATCTCGCGCCCCGCGCCGATCTCGGCGCGTTCCGCAATGTGGCGCAGCCGATCGAAATTGAGATTGGCGCCACTGTTGATCGCAACCAGACGCTTGCCCTGCCAATGGGTGCGCGCCACGTATTTCTTGAGTCCGGCCAGGGCCAGTGCGCCGGATGGTTCCGGCACCGTGCGCAGGTCTTCGAAGCTGTCCTGGATCGCGGCGCAGATCTCGTCTGTACCCACCAGCACGATCTCGTCCACGTACTTGCGCGCCAGCGCGAAGGTCTCCTCGCCCACGCGGCGCACGGCGACGCCGTCGGCGAATATGCCGACGTGATCGAGCATGACGCGCCGCCCGTCACGCAATGAATCGTGCATGGCCGCGGCATCTTCAGGCTCCACGCCGATGATGCGTGTGCGCGGATAGAGCGATTTGACGTAGGCGGCGATGCCGCCGATGAGTCCACCACCGCCGACGGGAACGAAGATGGCGTCGATGTCGCCCTTGGCCTGCTGCATGATCTCCATGCCGATGGTGCCCTGCCCCGCGATCACGTCCGGGTCATCGAAGGGATGCACGAAGGCCAGCTGCCGCTCCGCCGCGAGTTTCATCGCATGATCGCAGGCGGCGTCATAGGTGTCCCCGTGCAGCACCGCCTCGCCACCCAGCGCAACCACCGCGTTGACCTTGATGGCAGGTGTGTTCACCGGCATCACGATCAGCGACTTGATGCCGCGCCGCTGTGCTGCCAGCGCCACGCCCTGCGCATGGTTGCCGGCCGAAGCGCAGATCACGCCGCGCCGCGCCACCGTCTCGGAAAGATTGGCGATCTTGTTGTAGGCGCCACGCAGCTTGAAGGAAAAAACCGGCTGCAGGTCCTCGCGCTTCAGCAACACCCCGTTGGCGAGGCGCGCCGACAGCCGCGGCAGTGGATCCAGTGGCGACTCGATGGCGACGTCATAGACACGCGCCTTGAGGATGCGCTCGACATAGGGATCACTCATGAACGCTGCTGGAACCGGAACTCCACCTTGCCTATGCGCAGCAGGTCGCCGTCGCGCAGCACCTGCCGGTCGACGCGCAGTCCGTTCACATGCACGCCGTTGGTGCTGTTGAGGTCCTCGATCACGCAATGATCGGAACCCGCCAGCAGCACGGCGTGGTGCCGGCTGATGTTGGTTGCGTCGATCTGGATGTCATTGTCGGCAGTGCGGCCAATGCTGGTGCGCCGTCCGATCGGATAGACCACCTCGCTGCCGCCTTCCTCGCGGACCAGCACGCGCAGCGGCGCTGCATCCGGCGCAAGGATCACCGTGCGCCTGCCCGTGTCGTCGCGCCCCGGCCGTTCCACGTGTTTCGTCGGGCCGCCGAGCAGCGCGACGCTGGTCTGCATCTCCACTTCGAACTGGTGCGCGCGGGTCGCCTCGGCCTCGGCGCGCTGTTCGGACAGCAGCTGCCGCTCGCGCGCGATGCCCAGCGCCGCCTGCAGGACGCCAAGCTCGGATCGCAGCGCAGTCAGCTCCGACTTGAGGGCGGGGCTTGCAAGATCGCGCGGCGCGACAAACGCGGGCTTGCTCTCCGCAGCACGCAGCTGTTCGGATAGCCTTGCGACCTGCGCTTCGAGCATCGCGTTGCGCACCTCCACTTCATCCAGCTGCGCTTCACTGGCCGCACGAAAGCCCTGCAGGCGGGTCAGGGCTTCAAGCTGCCGTTCGCAGCGACGCTGCAGTTCCGCCATGTCCGCGGCGCGATGCCCTGCCGCCAGACCCTGGTGTCCCGCCGCGAACTGCGCCTGCATCTGTGAATCCAGCGCCGCCTGCCCGGAGCGCACTTCGTCCAGCTGCGCCGCGAGCGCAGCCTGCCGCTCGCTGGCTTCCGCAAGCTGTTCCTCAAGCAGAGCCTGGCGCGCGCCAGCATCGGCCAGCTGTGCTTCGAGTGTGGCCTGCTGCTCGCCCGCCAGGGCGAGTTGCGATTCCAGCTCCTGAGTACGGCGGCGTTCGCGCATCAACTGGTGTTCGGCTTCGCGCAGGCCGTCGGCGAGCTCCGGTGCGCCTGCGGGAATGGCGGGAACCGGATAGACGTCGGTCGAGGTCGTCGAATCCGACCCCCTGAGTGCTCCCGGAGCGAAGTCCACCACCGGCAGTTCGGCCGTGGCTTCCAGATCCTCGACCACCGCTGGTGTAATCCGCCGGGAAGTCATGCTCCGGCCCTCAGCAGGTCCACCACCCGTGAGGGCAACTGCGCGCTGGCGGCCTCGGCACCGGACAACAGGGTGAGCTTGGGACCGCCGCGCAGACCGTCCGCTCCAAGCACCACGGCGCGCCGTATCGACGGGCCGCGCACTTCCAGCAGTTTCAGCACCGCCGAGGCCGCAGTGCCGCGTGCCAGCAGGTCGAACTGGCGGATGCGCATGGAGTCGGCGAAATCCACCACCGCATGAACTGCTGCTTCGATGGCGTCCACCCCGGGAGCGGGATCCGATTCGCCGGCACCAGGCAGGTCCAGCGCGTACACCGAACGCGCCTCACCCAGCGCGGCCAGCAACGGCATGAACACGCGGCCGGTTTCGCCCGTGCCATGCAGGCAGATCACTGGAGTCAGTTCGTCGAAGCCGCCGCCGCCGGGAATGGCGTTGTGTATGTGCAGCTGCCCGTAACGACAGTCGTAGTAGGCGCGCCGCAAGCGCGGTACCGGCCGGGCCTGGTCCTGCAATTTGCTGGTACGTGCCACGCTGCGAACCGCGCCGGCGCTAAAACATTTCGGAGGCGTCGGGCTTCTCCATCGGCGCGGCCTTGCGCGCCTGGATGAAGTCGCCGGTGATCATGCCGTCGTAGCCCTGCCCGGGTGGCACCATGGGGAAGACACCTGCATCCGGGTCGATCATCACCTCGAGGAAAGCCGGGCCGTCGAAGGCCAGCCACTCCGCCACCACGCGCGGCACGTCGGCCTTGCGATCCAGCCGCACCGCGTAGCGGAAACCATCGGCCTGCGCGGCCTTCACGAAATCCTTGGTGTGCAGCGACTTGTCGGTGGAGGCCAGGCGGCCGCCGAAGAACAGCTTCTGCCACTGCCGCACCATGCCGTCGCCGATGTTGTTCAGCACGCAGATCTTCACCGGCAGGTTGTAGGTGGTGGCCGTCTCGAGTTCGCCGATGTTCATGCGGATGCTGGCGTCGCCGTCGACGTCGATGACCAGCCGATAGGGGTTGGCCACCTGCGCGCCGAGCGCCGCCGGCAGGCCGAAGCCCATCGTGCCCATGCTGCCGGAGGTGAGCCACTGGCGCGGTTCGCGGAAATCGAAGTACTGCGCAGCCCACATCTGGTGCTGGCCCACGCCAGTGGCGATGATGGCTTCACCTTTCGTGATGCGGTTGATCTCCTCGATCACGTAGTAGGGCTGGATCAGCGCACTGGCGCGATCGAAATTCATCGGATAGTCGCGCTTCAGACCAGCGAGGTCGGCGTGCCAGGCTGCCACATCCGGCTTCGTCGCCAGTGTGCGCGCACGCGCCAGCAGGCTCTTCAATGAATCCCGCAGGTCGCCCAGGTGATGCCAGGAAACCTGCTTGACCTTGTTGATCTCGGCAGCGTCGATGTCGAACTGCGCGATGACCCTGGCACGAGGCGCGAATTTCGCGGGTGAGCCGGCGACCCGATCATCGAAGCGCGCGCCCAGCGTGATCAGGAAGTCGCAGTCTTCCACCGCGTAATTGGCGAAGGCCGAGCCGTGCATGCCCAGCATGCGCATGGACAGCGGCCCGGTGGTATCGACCGCACCGATGCCCATCAGCGTGGTGACCACCGGAATGCCGAGCAGTTCGGAGAACGCGCGCAGCTCGGCCGAGGCATTGGCGAGGATCACGCCGCCGCCGGCATAGATCAGCGGCCGGCGTGCCTTGCCGAGCAGCGAGAAGAAGGAGTCCAGCTGCGCCTCGCTGAGGCGGCGGGCCGCCAGTTCACGGGTGCGCTTCTGGTAGACACCGATGGAGGCCGCGGTGCCCTTGCCCTGGAACACGCCCTGCCAGTTCTGCACGTCCTTGGGGATGTCCACCACCACCGGGCCCGGCCGCCCGGTGCGCGCCAGCTCGAAGGCGGCACGAATGATGCCTTCCAGTTTCTCCGGTTCGGTGACCAGGAACACATGCTTGGCCACCGCGGACATCACCGCTGCGATCGGCGCCTCCTGGAAGGCGTCGGACCCGATCGCGGCCCGCGGCACCTGGCCGCACACCACCACCATCGGGATGGAATCGGCCATGCAGTCCCGCACCGGCGTGACCATGTTGGTGGCACCTGGCCCGGAGGTAACCAGTGCCACCCCCACCTGGCCGGTGGAGCGCGAATAACCCGCGGCCATGAAACCGGCAGCCTGCTCGTTGGCGGGCACGATCAGCGGCAACTGCGGACGACCGAGGCGGGTCTGCTCCTCGTTATAGAGGAATACAGCGTCGTAGATCGGCAGCACGGCGCCGCCGCTGTAGCCGAAAATGGAGCTGACACCCTCATCGGCAATGGCCTGTACCACCATGGCGGCGCCGGACATGGTGCGGCCGGCAAGGGGGTGATGCTCGCTCGAAAAGGTTGCTTTGACGGTGTCGCTCATAGTCTTTGGGAGGGTAACATGCCCCAACCATGCGTCACATCATCGGAATCCTGCTGCAAAACGAGTCCGGCGCCCTGTCCCGGGTGGCCGGGTTGTTCTCCAGCCGCGGCTACAACATCGAGTCCCTGACGGTCGCCGCCACGAACGACCCCGGCCTGTCGCGGATCACCCTGGTAACCAAGGGTTCGGATGCGGTGGTGGCGCAGATCGCCAACCAGCTGCACCGGCTCATCGACGTCATCGCGGTCGATGACATGACAGGCGAAGACCACCTCGAACGGGAACTGGCCATCCTCAAGCTGCGGGTGCGGCCGGCCCAGCGCGAGGGCATCCGCGCCCTGCTGGAAAAGGCCGGTGGGCGCCTGCTGGCCGAGGAAAGGGATTGCCAGATCGTGGAACTGGCGGCCAGCGAGGCAGAGGTCTCGCAGCTGGTCCAGCAGTTGGCCGCGCAGGCCGAGCTGCTGGAAATCGTGCGCAGCGGTGCCCTCGCGATGTCCCGCCAGGAGCACACCCTGCACGTCGTGGAAAGCTGAGCGCCGGGGTCAAACCGGCGGGCCTGCCCGCTTGCGCGGACAGGCCCTGACGCAGGAACCAGCCTCGCGGCTGATCAGAGGGCGGAGTTGTCGGTCTCGCCCGTGCGGATGCGGATCACGCGGTCGATTTCGGTGACGAAGATCTTGCCGTCGCCGACCTTGCCGGTCTTGGCGGCCTTCAGGATCGCCTCGATGACCTGATCCACCAGTTCGCTGCGCACAGCGACTTCGATACGGGTCTTCGGCACGAAATCCACGACGTATTCAGCGCCACGGTACAGCTCCGTGTGGCCACGCTGGCGGCCGAAGCCCTTCACCTCCGTGACGGTCATGCCCGACACACCGATTTCGGACAACGCGGCACGTACGTCGTCCAGTTTGAATGGCTTGATGATTGCAGTAACCAGTTTCATGTCGAGACTCCCGCCTCCGTTATTCTCAGGTCGCTTAAATGCGGTCCAAGGCTGGATTCTTGGTTGCACCTTTCGTGCCACGGGATCCTAGCGTGAAACCCGCCATGTGGCAGCCTCGACGACCAGGCGGCAAGTCTAGCGCACCAAAGCAGGGCGCGCCGATCCGGACAGCGCGCAATGCTGGTGCGCGGGCGCACTGCCTGTGTCAAAGGCGCGCGAACCAGGCAGACAGGTAATCCTCGAAGGTGCCGGTCTGCTGCGCCTCGATGGCCGCCTGTTTCGCCAGAGACTCGCGGGCTTCCACCTCGAATTCCGCCTGCCGGCCTTCATTGGGACCGGGCAGGGCCAGGATGTAATCCTTGTGCAGAGCCGACATGCGCCCGGTCAGCGAATAGAAGTCCTCGCCCGACTGGGTGAGTTCACGCAGCAGGCGGGCCGAAGGGGTGCGCTCCACCTCGGCGAGCTTGTCCTGCTGCGCGCGCAGCGCCGTGGTGTAGGGGCGATAGGCATCGCCCTGGTCCAGCAGTTCGCAGATGCCGGTCATGCCGTCGAGGATTTCGTAAGCCCAGGCCGCCAGCGGCAGTTGCCGGCCATCACGCTCCAGGTTCAGCCCCGGCTCGCGTCCGCGGCGCGCCACCTTCAGGAAGTTCTCGTCGATGGCCTCCTGCTCGCCACTGCCCACTGGCGGGCTGTCCTTCAGCACGCACAGCGCGGCGAAGGCTTCGAGGAATCGCAGTTTGGTCTGGTTGACTCCCACCGGATCGAAGGCCGATACATCCAGCGCGCGCATTTCGATGTATTCCACGCCGCCGCGGCGCAAGGCGCTGCTCGGACTCTCGCCGGAACGCGCCACGCGCTTGGGCCTGATCGGGCTGTAGAACTCGTTCTCGATCTGCAGCACGCTGGTGGACAACTGCAGCCAGTCGTCGCCGCGCTTCAGGCCGATCTTCTGGTAGGCGGGATGCGGCGTGCGCACCGCATGCTTCAGGTCGCGCAGGTACTCGTCGAGGGTGTTGACCGAGACCGTGACGCCAGCCTGGTTGCGGTTGCGATAGCCGATGTCGCTCATCCGCAGCGAGGTGGCGTGCGGCGCATAGGCGGTGTGCGCATCGAGCTGCTCGAGACCGGCCAGCGAGTCACCAAGGAAGTCCCGCCCCACCACCGGCGAGGTGCCGAACAGATACAGCACGATCCAGCCGAGCCGCCGGTAGTTGCGCAGCAGGTCGAAGTAGCTCGCCGAGCGGAACTGCGCGCTCGCGCCGGCTCGCTGTTCGCGCACCCCGGCGTACACCTCCCAGAACTTTTCCGCGAAGGAATAATTGAAGTGCACGCCGGAGATGGCCTGCATCAGCGCGCCATAGCGGTTGCGCAAACCCTCGCGGTACACATATTTCATGCGGCCGACATGCGAGGGGCCGTACCAGGCCGTGGGCACGTCGGCATCACCGTGCAGCGGGCAGGGCATCGAGGTGGCCCACAGCAGCTCATCACCCAGGCGCCGGTACACGAACTGGTGCAGGTCGCACAGGTATTGCAGCAGTTCCCAGCTCTGCGGAAACGCGGGCGTGACCAGTTCGATCAGCGACTCGGAGAAGTCCGTGGTGATGTGCTCGCTGGTCAGCGCCGAACCCAGTGCGGGCGGGTGCGGCGTATGCGCCAGCTGGCCATCCATCGTCACGCGCAGGCTTTCGCGCTCGACACCTTTCAGGCCATTCTGCAGCACTCCCGGCTCGCGGGAATTGACCAGCGCGGCAATGCGACGTTCGAAAGTGGTGTCGATGGCGCGCGGCATGGGCGCGCCAGTCTACACGCTCACCCGATTGGGTGGCATGCTAGCGGCCGCCGCCGGGCTCGCGGAATTTCAAGAGGTCATCATGCTGGTAGGAAGCAATGTCAGGCGCGTGGCCATCGTGGGCGGCATGCGCATTCCGTTCGCGCGCGCCCATGGTGCGTATGCCAGGGTCGGCAACCAGGACATGCTGACCGCGGCGCTGCGCGGCGTGGTGGACCGCTATTCCCTGGCGGGCACTCGCCTCGGCGATGTCATTGCCGGCGCCGTGCTGAAACACTCGAAGGACTTCAACCTGGTGCGCGAGTGCGTGATGTCCTCGGGCCTCGATCCGCAGACGCCCGGCCTCGACATCCAGCGCGCCTGCGGCACCAGCCTCGAGGCAGCCATCCTCATCGGCAACAAGATCGCATTGAACCAGATCGATTCGGGCATTGCCGCGGGTGTGGACACCATCAGCGACGTGCCGGTGGTGTTCCCTTCGGAATACCGCGAGCTGCTGTTCGCGAGCTATCGCGGCCGCAGCTTCTGGCAGCGCTTCAAGCCCTGGCTCGGCCTGCGGCCGCGGCACCTGAAGCCGGTCACGCCAGGCGTCATCGAGCCGCGCACCGGACTGTCGATGGGCCAGAGCTGCGAGCTGATGGCAAAGACCTGGAAGATCACCCGCACGGCTCAGGATGAGCTCGCGGCGCAGAGCCACATGAATGCCGCGGCGTCATGGAAGGCCGGCTTCCAGGCCGATCTGGTGGTGCCGTTCCAGGGCCTGGACCGCGACAACAACGTGCGCGGCGACACCAGCGTGGAGAAACTGGCGAAGCTGCGCACCGTGTTCGATCCCGGTCCCGCCGGCACGCTGACTGCCGGCAACAGCACGCCACTCACCGATGGCGCCGCGGCGGTGCTGCTGGCCAGCGAGGAGTGGGCACGGGCACGCAATCTGCCGATCAGGGCATTGCTCACCTACGGCAAGAGCTGGGCAGTGGATTTCGCCAGCGGCCACGAGGGCCTGTTGATGGCGCCGGCCTATGCCGTATCGGAGATGCTCAAGGACGCGCAGCTGTCGCTGCAGGACTTCGACTTCTACGAGCTGCACGAAGCCTTTGCCGCACAGGTGCTGTGCACCTTGCGGGCATGGGAGTCGGCCGACTACTGCCGCGAGCGGCTGGGCCGCGCGGCGCCCATGGGGGCTATCGACCGCAGCAAGCTCAACATCAAGGGCAGCAGCATCGCCGTCGGCCATCCCTTCGCCGCCACCGGCGCGCGCATCCTCGCCGTCGCCGCGAAGCTGTTCGAGGAACTGCCGCATGCCCGGCGCGGACTGATCTCCGCGTGCACGGCCGGCGGCATGGGAGTGGTGGCCATCGTGGAGCGGCCCGCCTGAGGAGAGATCGCCATGGGTGAGTTCACGCCGTTGATGGCCCGCGACGGGCATGAGTTCAATGCCTGGCTGGCCGCGCCGGCCGGCATGCCACGCGGCGCCATCCTGGTGCTGCAGGAGATCTTCGGCGTCAATGCCCACGTCCGCGCCATTGCCGACGGCTTCGCGGCCGCTGGCTATGTCGCCATCGCGCCCAGCCTGTTCGACCGCGTGAAGCGCGGCGTGGAACTGGGCTATGCGCCGCAGGACGTGGAACTGGGTCGCGGCTTCGTGCTGCAGCTGCAGGAGGCGCAACTGCTGCGCGACATGCAGGCCTGCATCAACGTGGTGAAGCATGCGGGGCCAGTGGCCGCGGTCGGCTACTGCTGGGGCGGTTCGCTGGCCTATCTTGCTGCCTGCGAACTGCCGGTGCGCTGCGCGGTTTCGTACTACGGCACACGCATCGTGCAGCTGCTGGACCGCAAGCCGCGCGTGCCCGTGCAATACCACTTCGGCGCGAAGGACAAGACCATTGCGCCGGAGAGCATCGCGAAGATCCGTGCCGCGGACCCGCAGGGAGAATTCCACGTCTACGACGCGGACCACGGCTTCAACTGCGACCACCGCGCCGCGTACGATGCTGCCGCCGCACAACTGGCGCGCGAGCGCACACTTGCCTTCCTTGCCAGGCACATGACCACCGCAGGTGATGACGAGCAGCCCATGGATGAATGGGCCGATGCCTGAGTATGTTGCCTCGCCGGCGTTCCGCGACGCCGGCCCCTACCGCACAGGTGTGCTGCTGGTAAATTCCGGCACCCCGGATTCGCTCACCACCACGGGTGTCCGCGACTTCCTGCGCCGCCTGCTGTCGGACCGCCGCACCATCGAGACACCACGCCTGCTGTGGAACCTCATTCTCCATGGCGTGATCCTGCCGCTGCGGCCAGCGCGGGTGCTGCCCAAGTACCGCCGTGTGTGGACTGCGGAAGGTTCGCCGCTGCTCACTTATTCAAAGGCGTTGCGGGAAGCCATGCGCGCATCGCTGCGCGACCGCGCCGGAGAACCCGTCGCAGTGGAGCTGGGCATGCTGTACTCCACTCCCGACGTGGCGCAGGGTCTCGCGGCACTGCGCGATGCCGGTGCGCAGCGCGTGCTGGTGCTGCCGCTGTTTCCGCAGTACTCCGCGACCACCAACGCCGCCGTCTACGACCAGGTGGGCGCGGCACTGCGCGGCTGGCGCTTCGTGCCGGAACTGCACCTGCTGCCGGACTACGCCGTCGAACCCGCGTACATCGCGGCACTGGCGGACAGCGTGCGCGCCTTCCGCGCCGCGCAGGGCACGGGCGAGCACCTGCTGATCAGCTTCCACGGCATTCCCAGGGCCTACACCGACGCGGGCGATCCCTACGGCCGCAAGTGCGAGCTGACCGCGCGCGCGCTGGCGCAACACCTCGGTCTCGCGGCAGGCAGCTGGACGATGAGCTTCCAGTCCCGGGTCGGCGTGGCCGAGTGGCTGCAGCCCTACACACTCGACACACTCGCCGCTCTCGCCAAGCGTGGCGTGCGCAGGCTCGATGCCATCAGCCCCGGCTTCGCCCTCGACTGCCTGGAGACCATCGATGAAATCGGCCACGAGGCGGATGAGGCGTTCCGCGCGGCCGGCGGCGAGAAGCTGCGCTACATCCCCGCACTCAACGCCACGCCCGCGCAGGTGCAGGTGCTGACCGGACTGCTGCGTCCGCTGCTGTAGCGCGCATGCTGGGCCGCTTCCTGGAGCTCGCGGTGCTCACCGAAGATCCCGGTGCCGCCTGGAGCGACCTGCAGCGAGTGGGCTTCGCCGCCGCAACCAGCGGCGATATCTGGACCCATCCCTACGGCGTGGTGGCCTGCGAAGGGCTGGCCATCGGACTGCATGCCGTCGCGGAGGAACCAGTCAGCCTGCACTTCGTGCACCCGGACATCGCGGCACTGGAGCGCGAACTCGGCGCGCGTTTCATCGACGTGCAAAGCTCGCAGCTGGGCAGCGATGCATTCAATGAGCTGTGCCTGCGTGAACCCGGCGGCACGCTGCTGCGGGTGATTGCGGCGCGCACGTTCTCGCCGCCGCCGGAACTGCCACCGCGCACGGCCATGGGCCGCTTCCTCGCCATCAGCCTGCCCTGCGCGGACCTCGCCGAGGCGCAGGGTTTCTGGGAACGGCTCGACATGGAAGTGCAGCAGCGCGACGACCCATGGGACAGCATCGCCGTGCAGGGCACGCCGGTTTCGTATCACGACAGCGCCAGCTTCAGGGAACCCGCGCTGCTGTTCGATGGCGCGCAGGCCGTGGACGACACGGCACTGCGCACGGCGGGCACGTCGACGACACGGTCGGTACCGGCGCTGCGCGGGCGCAGGCACCGGGTACTGCGCAGCGCGGCCGGACTGGCGTTCATCCTGCTGGAGAAGGCGTAGTATCCGCCCCGACGCACAAGTGTAGAGGTTGCAAATGCCCCTTCTGCCGGTCGTGATGCCTGCGCTGATGGTCGCAGTCCTGCACGCCATGATCAGCAACGTCGCCGCCGTGTTGATCGCCCACTACAGCGCGGATCCCTTCGCGACCATCTCGGTGCTGTCCACGTTCGGCTCATCCTCGGCGGCCATTTCCGCGATTGGCTTCGCAGCGACCGCCATTTACCTGTCGCGGCGCGTGCGCCCTGCCACCGGCGTGCTGGTCGGAGTGCTGTGCGGCCTGGTGTGCGGCGTAACCATGGGCCTGACCATGTCGAGCATCGACTTCTCGGTGGTTCCGTACCTGACCATCCTCGCACCCACATTGCTGGCCGTGCTGCTTGCCTCGGTGCTCGAACGGCCGAAGTCCGGCTGGCAGACCTGAGGCGAGGCATCGGCGTGGATGCCGCAGTCGACTGGAACATCAAGGCGCGCGGATTCATCGCCGCCGGCAACCTCGCGCCGGCAGCTACGCGGCGCGCGCTCGCCGTGCTGCAGACCTCGGTGTACGGCGCCATCAACGCGATCACCGCGCGTTATCCCGCCGGAGGCATGGAACCGGGCACCGCGCGCGGCGGTTCCATCGAGGCCGCCGTGGCGTCCGCGAACCGCGTGGCGCTGCTCGCGCTGCTGCCCGCCGGCAAGAGCGCCATCGAGGCTGCGTACCAGGCCGGGATCGCGAAAGTCGCCGCGGGAACGGCGCGGGAATCCGGCATCGCGGTGGGCCAGAAATCCGCCGCGGCCATCCTCGCGATCCGCGCCGGCGACCTGCTCGCAGCAGCGGATGGCATACCCGCTCCGCCACGCACTCCCTGGCTGCTGGCCGATGCCGCCGCGCTGCGCCCGGCACCGCCACCGGCCTTCAGCACTCCTGCCTGGGTGCGCGACTTCAATGAAGTGCGCAACTTCGGTGGCAGGACCAGCACGCGCCGCACTGCAGAGCAGGCGGAACTGGCGTTGTTCTGGGCGGATGAAACCCCGGCGGCGCTCTACGATGTCGTGCACAGCGTCACCGCCGACTCCGACCGCGAAGTCACCCGCAACGCGCGACTGCTGATGGCGGTGGCGCAGGCCGCGGACGACGCCACCATCGCCACACTCGACGCGAAGCACGCCTACATGTTCTGGCGCCCGGTGGAGGCCATCCGCAATGCCGACAAGGACGGCAACGAATACACCACTGCGGAGGCGGCCTGGGCGCCGCTGCATGACGACTCCACGTTGCCGGAGTTTCCCTGCGGCCGCTGCGTCGAAGCCGCCGCCATCGCCGGCGTGCTGAAGGCCGACATCGGCAACGGGCCCATGCCGACACTGCACGCGGGAAGCCGCACCGCACCGCAGCTCGCCCGCAGCTGGAACAACGTCGAGGACATGCTGCGCGAAGTGGCCGATGCGCGGGTCCATGCCGGTGCAGACTTTCGCAACTCGACGGTGGTGGGCATGCAGATGGGCGCCCGCATCGCCGCGCTGGCCGCGACGCAGCTGCTGGTCACGCCGCCGGTGAAGGAAAGCCCGCCGCCCTACTGACCGCGGCTGCTACCGCTGTGTAAGCTTGGCGACCTCCCCGCTACCCGGAAATCGCCATGCGTCCCAAAGCCGTACTGCTGAACCTGGTACTCGCCATGCTGCTCGCGGCACCGGCCCTCGACACCGCGCGCGCCGACGAGGGCATGTGGACCTTCGACAACTTCCCGTCGGCTAAAGTGAAGCAGCTGTACGGCGTGGACATCACGCCGGCCTGGCTGGACAGCGTGCGCCTGGCGACGGTGCGCCTGTCCGGCTGCACGGCCTCGTTCATTTCTCCCGAAGGGCTGATCCTCACCAATCATCACTGCGTGGCCGAGTGCCTGGCACAGCTGTCCACCCCGGAGAAGGACCGGCTGCACGATGGTTTCACCGCGCCGAACCGCGCCGGCGAGCCGCGCTGCCCGACGCAGCGCGCCGACATCCTGGTGGCGATGGAGAACATCACCCCCAAGGTGGACGCGGCCATCAAGGGCCTCGACGACAAGACCGCCAACGACACGCGCCGCAAGACACTGACCGCGCTGGAGCAGGAGTGCGAGCAGGCCTCCACGCGAACACAGCCGCTGAAGTGCGAGTCGGTGAAGCTGTACCAGGGCGGCCAGTACTTCCTCTACAAGTACCGCCGCTACACCGACGTGCGCCTGGTGCTGGCGCCGGAGGAAGCCATCGCCGCATTTGGCGGCGACCCGGACAATTTCCAGTTCCCGCGCTGGTGCCTGGACTTCTCGCTGCTCCGTGCCTACGAGAACGACAAGCCGGCGGCCACACCCAGTTTCCGCAAGGTGAACTGGAACGGCCCCGCCGCGGGCGAACCCGTGTTCGTGCCGGGCCATCCCGGCACCACCAATCGCCTGCTCACCGTGGCGCAGCTGGAACGCGAGGCCAAGTCCATCCACTTCTGGCTGCTGCGCTATGTGGAACTGCGTGGCCGGCTGATCCAGTTCTCCAAGGAGAGCCCGAAGAACGCCAGCATTGCGGCGGATGACCTTTCCAGCATCGAGAACTCGATCAAGGTGCGGCGCAAGCAACTCGACGCGCTGCTGGATGACCGGCTGATGGCCACCAAGAAGGCCGAGGAAGCGGCACTGCGCGCCAGGGTCGGCAAGCTGCCCGGCACCGACCCCTGGGAGCAACTCGCCAAAGCCGCGAAGCGCGAGCGCGAACTGGCCATTCCCTATGTGTTCATCGAACAGCGCGCCGGCTTCAACAGCCAGCTGTACGGCTACGCCATGTCGCTGGTGCGCGCGGCGGCTGAACGCGGCAAGCCCAATGCCGAGCGCCTGCGCGAATACACCGAGGCCTCGCTGCCGCAATTACAGCAGCAACTCACCGCACAGGTTCCCATCTATCCGGAGCTCGAGCAGGTCACCTTCACCTTCGGCCTGGAACGCATGCGCGAATACCTTGGGCCCGATTACCCGCTGGTGCAGAACCTGCTGAAGGAGGATTCGCCAGATTCACTGGCGAAGGCGCTGATCAGCGCCACGAAGCTCGGTGACCCTGCCGTGCGCAAGGCGCTGTATGACGGCGGCCAGGCAGCCATCGATGCCTCGCAGGATCCGCTGATCCGTCTCGCCAAGGCCATCGATCCGCAGGCGCGGGCGCTGCGCAAGCAATATGAAGATGAGTACGAGGCCGTGGTCGAGGCCGCCGCCGGCCGCATCGCGGCCGAGCGCTTCAACGCTTACGGCACCAGCGTGTATCCGGACGCCACCTTCACGCTGCGCCTGAACTACGGCAGCGTGCAGGGCTGGAAGGAGAACGGCACACCGGTGGAACCATTCACCCGTCTGGACAAACTGTACGGCCGCGCCACCGGCCAGCCGCCGTTCCGCGTGCCGGACAGCTGGATGAAGGCCAGGGACCTGCTGCCCATGGCCACGCAGTTCAACCTGTCCACCAACAATGACATCGTCGGCGGCAACTCCGGCAGCGCGCTGATCAATGCAAAGGGCGAGGTCGTCGGCCTGATGTTCGACGGCAACATCCACTCGATCGCCGGCTCCTACTGGGTGGATCCGGAACTGAACCGCTCGGTGGCCGTGCATCCGGCCATCATCAGGCTGGCGCTGACCAAGGTGTACGACGCGCCGGGCATCGCGAAGGAACTCGGGCTGTAGTCCCACGGCGATGGACGCGGCGATCACCCATCGCGGCGGCTGCCACTGCGGCAGAGTGCGTTTCGAGGTGGATGCACCGGCGCACCTCGAAGTGCTGGACTGCAACTGCTCGCTGTGCCGCAGATGCGCGTACCTGCATCTGATCGTGGCGAAGCCGCGGTTCCGGCTGCTCGAAGGTGCCGATGCGCTCACGAGCTACCGCTTCGGCACCGGCACCGCGCAGCACCTGTTCTGCAAGCATTGCGGCATCAAGTCTTTCTACGTGCCGCGCTCGCATCCGGATGGCATCAGCGTGAATGTGCGCTGCCTGGATGAAGGCACCGTGCAGGGTATGACAGTGCAGCCTTTCGATGGCCGCAACTGGGAACAGGGCGCGGCCAGCCTGGCCGCCGCAGCGACCGGCAATGACCGGGTGTAGCATCCGCGCAGGATTCCAAACCGGGGGAAGACCATGGACGAGCAGACTTTCAACCGCCGCACATTGATCGGCGGCATGGCCGCCGCCGGCGCCGCCGGCGTGATCGGCGCGCTGGATCCGCGCGACGCGGCCGCGCAGGCAGCCGCTGCCACGCCCACCCCGGCCGCGGATGCGGGCGCATCGCAGGCACCCACCATCACCACCATGAAGGACCAGGTGGTCTACATCACCGGTGGTTCCAGCGGCATCGGCCTCGGCATCGCGCGCGCCATGCACGAGGCGGGCGCGAAAGTGGTCATCGGCAATCTCGACGACAAGCAGTGGGCCGACGCGCTGAAGAATTTCCCCGCCAACGACCCGCGCATCCACACCATCGTGCACAACGTGATGGACAAGGCCGGCTGGCAGCGCACCGCCGAGGAGATCGAGAAGAAGTTCGGCCCGCTGAACATCCTGGTCAACAACGCCGGCGTCGGCCTGCAGCAATCGGCCAGTGCCGGCACGCTCAACGACTGGGAATGGGGCATGGGCGTGAACTTCTGGGGCCCGGTGTACGGCGTGAACACCTTCGTGCCGCGCATGCTGAACAGCGGCAAGGGTTGCCAGATCGTCACCACCACTTCGACCAGCGGCATCGTGCCGAACAACGGCGCGGGCATCTATTCGGTGAGCAAGATCGCGGCGGTGGGCCTGATGGAGGAACTGCGCGGTGAGTTGCGCACCACCAACATCGGCACCACCTGCTTCGTGCCGGGCAACACCACTTCGAACATCGGACAGAGCGAGACGCATCGTCCCGAGGAACTGAAGAACCAGGCCGCTGCAGCAGCCGCGCCCCGCGCCGCCGGCGCGGGTGGCCCGCGAGGCGCCGGTGCCGGCGGACCGCCGCGCGCGGCCGCGACTCCCGCTGCTCCGCCCTCGCCCTACTGGGCAAGGCCGCAGGACCCGGTGGTGGTGGGCCGCGTGGTAATCGACGCCATCCTGCACAACGACATGTTCGTGGTGCTGCAGCCGGAATGGCGGCCCGGCGTGGAAGCGCGCGCCAATGCGTTGCTGGAATCCATGGTGCCGCTGACACCCATGCCGGAGTCGCTGCAGGGCCGCGACTACACCCGCACGCCGATCTACGCGCAGGAGATCACGCATCGCCGCGCGACGCAGAAGCGCAACGTCCGCGGCATCTGAACGGTGGCCCAGGCCACGATGGTGCGTCTGGTGCCGCGGTGGTTCGCACGGACGCAGCCGTGAGCAGCAGACTCGACACCGTGCAGTTCATCTGCGACCAGGCGGGGCTCGGGGCGCGGCTCACGTTCCGCAGGATGTTCGGCGAGTACGCGTTGTACCTCGACGGCAAGGTCGTGGCACTGGTGTGCGATGACCAGCTGTTCCTGAAGCCGACGCCGGAAGGCAGGGCCTTGCTGGGAGCGGTGCCCGAAGGTTCGCCCTACCCCGGCTGCAGGCCATTCCTGATGCTCGCGGCAGAGCTGGACGATCCCGAGCGCCTGTCCGCCGCGCTCGATATCACCGCGCGCGCACTGCCGGTGGCAAAGGCAAAGGCAAAGGCAAAGGCAAAGGCAAAGGCAAAGAAGATCGCGCCAAAGCCCGCCAGCAGCAACAAGGCAAGGCGCGGAGCCGCCAGCAAGGGCGCGCTGCGCAGCCCTGAGCCACAATGACGGCCATGCAGAAATTCACCCGCCTCGGGCTCATCGCCGTGGTGCTGCTGGGATGTGTCGGCTGCGACCAGCTCTCCAAGCAGCTGGTACGCAGCCACATCGCACCCGGCGCCTCGCAGTCCTTCCTCGGGGATGCCCTGCGCCTCACGCATGCGCAGAATCCCGGCGCCTTCCTCGGCGCGGGCGCGTCGCTGTCGCCGCTGCTCAGGGCCGTGATCTTCCAGGGCGTGGTGGGCGTGATCGTGCTGGGGTTGCTGTACGGCGCGGTGTTCATGCGCAAACTCGACACATGGCGCGCCGTCGCGCTGACGCTGCTGGCCGCGAGCGGCCTGGGAAACCTGATCGACAGGGTAATGCAGCACGGCCTGGTCACCGACTTCCTCAACGTGGGCATCGGGCCCCTGCGCACCGGCATATTCAATGTGGCCGACATGGTGGGATTGATCGGCATTGCCATCTTCATGCTGCGTCCGGCAGGCAAGGCGCGATGAGCCCGAAGAAAACTTCGGCCGGCGGGTTTTCCACCGCGGAAAAGACGGCCATGCAGGAACGCGCCAGCGAGCTGAAGGCCGCGCGCCGCGGCACGCGCGCAGGCAAGGCCGATGTGGAAGCCGAAGTGCTGGCGAAGCTCGATGCCATGCCCGAAGCGGATCGCCGCATCGGCAGGCGGCTGCACGAGATCATCCGTGAAAGCGCGCCGCAGCTGGTGCCGCGGCTCTGGTACGGCATGCCGGGCTATGCCCTGGACGACAAGGTGGTGTGCTTCTTCCAGGGCGCGCAGAAGTTCGGCACGCGCTACTGCACCATTGGCTTCAGCGACAAGGCCAATCTGGACGACGGCAACCTGTGGCCCACTGCGTTCGCGGTGCTGGAGCTGGACGCCGCCATCGAGAAGAAGCTCGCCGCGCTGGTGAAGCAGGCGGCGCGCCAGAAACGGGCCTGAGCGCTACTCGCCCCAACCAACAGAGACCACCAGCGGCCGGTGGTCCGATCCCAGCTCCGGGCCCACCGCGCGCCGGGTGATCACCAGCGGTGCGGTAACCAACGCATGATCGATGGGTATGGCGAACAACGAGCCTGCCTGCCATGTCGGCGTCCATGCGGGTTGCAGCGAACGAAAGCCCAGTCCACTGGCGGTCGCGATTCGCAGGCCTGCCGACCAGGGCGTGGCATTCAGATCCCCTACCACCAGTGCGGGCTGCCGCAGTTGCGACACGTGTCTTGCCAGCCGCGCCAGCTGGCCATCCCGCCAGGCTGCATTGCGCCGGCCCGCGGGCGGCACAGGATGCGTGGCAATGATGACCAGCTCGCGATCCTGCCGTCGCAGCGCGACTTCGATGGAAGGCAGGCCGGGATCACCCAGATCCAGCATGCCGGCCTTTGCCCAGGGTGTGCGGCTGTATACGGCAATTCCGAAGTTGCTGGACAGCGGGTCCTCGAGGTGGTGCGGATACTTCGCTTCCAGCGGCGCCAGCGCCGCCTGCCATTTGCGGTCGAACTCGAGCAGGCAGATCACGTCCGCATCCGAGGCCAGCAGGTAGTCGAGCACGCGCTGCTTTTCCGGATTCGAAGTGAGCAGGTTGAAGCTCACCACGCGCAGCGAGAAATCCGCCGCCACCCGGTCGTTGATGCCCGCATGCCAGGCGAGCTGGCCGATCAACATGGCATTGAGCAGGAATGTCAGCGCGGCCAGCGCCATCACCAGGCGCTGCCGCCGCCAGGTCCCCCAGACAATGACCAGTGCACTGATGCCCAGGTATTGCCAGCGGAAGTGCGCCAGCAGGTCCAGTAACCAGTGCCAGTCGCCCAGCAGGCCCAGCCAGGAAGGCAGCAGCATCAGCAGGGCCATGGCCAGCATGATGCGTTTCCACGCGGCACGCGCGGCGGTCAGGAAGTCCGGGTTGTCCATTTCGGCGCCGCATTCTAGCGTCGCGCACAAGAGTGGCCGCGACGCGGGGCACGAAACGAAACCGTCGGTCCAGGCTCGCTCCCAGGATGCGGCTTACGCCGCGTGCGGCAACTCCGCATCGACCGGCACGCTCTTCGCCCGGGCCGCCGGCCGCGCCGCAGCGTCGGCATCTGCCGACACCCAGGGGCGGATCTTGTGGCGGGTGGGCAGGCAGTAGGCCAGCGCCATGCCAACGGCAAGAACCAGAATGCCTGCGGTGTTGAACAGCAAGGTTGTCAGTACGGCGGTGTCCATGTCAGCTCCTCGGTGTCTCGTATCAGTCTCTACACAGGGTCAGACGCGCATGGCCACGCTGTAGTTTCACCCCTGTCCAACAAACCTTTGTTGGATGGATTTTGCAAAGATTGTGATCGCTGGTTACGCCTTCCTAATCAACCGATCCACCGTATGCTAGGGCCCGGAAAAATCGCGAGGATCCGCACATGCGTATAGCGCTCGTTGTCATCCTGGCCAGCCTGCTGCTGCTCATCGGCTGGATTTCCATGCGCATGGCCCGCAACCCCGAACCACGGCGCCGCACCAGCCGGCGTGGCAGCTACATTCCGCATGACGGCAGTGGCGGGAATCATCACGGCCATGGCGATGTGGATGGTGGCGGCGGTGATGGCGCCGGCGGCGGCCATTGAGCATGGCTCAGCTCACCGCCACGGCCCGCCTGTCCCGCCCGGGCAGCATCGCGGTTGCACTCGGGCTGCTGTTGACTGGCTCCTGCGCGGTCAGCCCGCCGCGCCCCGCAGGCGTCTCGTCGAAGCTCGAAGCTGCCTGCAAGGCCAACCATCCCACACATGGCTGGAAGCTCGCTGAACCGCCGGAACCGACCACACGCCGCCTGTTCACCGTGCCACGCGACGCGAAGGTGCAGCTGTGGTTCCGCGGCCGCGACAATGCCATCGCCGTGTGCACTTCGTGCGCAGCGGATGCCAATGCCGTGCGCTCCTTCGAGTGGTACGCCTCCGGCTTCAAGGACGGCGAGCTTGCCTACAAGAACTGCAGCGCGAAACCGCGCTGACGCGAACGCCGCGGGCGGCCGCCAGCCCTGACCTCTCAGTTACGCCCGCGCAACTGCTCGACGATGCCCGGGTTCTCCAGCGTGGAGATGTCCTGGGTGATCTCCTCGCCCTTCGCGATGGTGCGCAGCAGCCGCCGCATGATCTTGCCGGAGCGCGTCTTCGGCAGGTTGTCCGCGAAGCGGATGTCATCGGGCCTGGCGATGGCGCCGAGCTGTTCGGCCACCCAGGCACGTAGTTCCTCGACCAGCTCGCTGGTATCGCCCCTGGGCCGCTCGCCCTTGCAGACCACGAAGGCGAATACGGATTCACCCTTGATCTCGTGCGGCCGGCCGACCACGGCGGCCTCGGCGACGCCTGGATGCGCCACCAGCGCCGATTCGATCTCCGCCGTGCCCAGCCGGTGGCCGGCCACGTTCAGCACGTCGTCGATGCGGCCCATGATCCAGTAGTAGCCATCCTTGTCGCGATGCGCGCTGTCGCCGGCCACGTAGTAGCGGTTCTGGAACTTGCTCCAGTAGGTTTCGAGATAGCGCGCGTTGTCGCCCCAGATCGTGCGCAGCATCGAAGGCCAGGGACCCTTGATGACCAGATACCCACCCGCGTCCGGACCACCCACCGGGTTGCCCTCCTCGTCGACGATGTCGGCATCGACGCCAGGCAGCGGCTGCGTGCAGGAGCCGGGCTTGGTCGACGTGACGCCGGGCACCGGTGAAATCATGATGGCGCCGGTCTCGGTCTGCCACCAGGTATCGACGATGGGGCAGCGCTCGCCGCCGATCACGCGGTGGTACCACATCCAGGCTTCAGGGTTGATCGGCTCGCCGACGCTGCCCAGCAGTCGCAGTGACTTCAGGTCGTAGCTCGCCGGAATGTGATCGCCGAGCTTCATCAACGCGCGGATCGCGGTGGGCGCGGTATAGAAGATGCTGACCTTGTGGTCCTGGATGATCTTCCAGAAGCGGCCCGCGTCGGGGAAGGTCGGCGCACCTTCGTACAGCATCACCGTCGCGCCATTGGCCAGCGGGCCGTAGGCCACGTAGCTGTGCCCGGTAACCCATCCCACATCGGCGGTGCACCAGTACACATCACTGGGCTTGAGATCGAACACCCATCTGGATGTGACCTTGGCACCCAGCAGATAGCCGGCGCTGGAGTGCTGGATTCCCTTGGGCTTGCCGGTGGAGCCGGAGGTATAGAGCAGGAACAGCGGATGCTCGGCATCCACCCAGGCCGGCTCGCAGGTCGTGCCCTGGTTCTTCACCACGTCGTGCCACCACAGGTCCCGGCCCGCATGCATGGGCACGCCCTGGCCGGTGTGCTTCAGCACGATGACTTTCTCGATGCTCGAGCCACCCTCGGCCAGCGCCTTGTCGGTGGCGGCCTTCAGCTCCACCAGCTTGCCGCCGCGCCAGCCGCCGTCGGCGGTGATCACGAAGCGCGCCTGCGCGTCCTCGATGCGGTCGCGCAGGCTCAGCGCCGAGAAGCCGCCGAACACCACCGAATGGATGGCACCGATGCGCGCGCAGGCCTGCATGGCGATCACGGCCTCGGGCACCAGCGGCATGTAGATGATGACGCGGTCGCCCACCTGCACGCTGAGCGCGCGCAGCGCATTGGCGAAACGGCACACCTCGGCATGCAGCTCGCCATAGGTGAGCCTGCGCACCGCACCGCCCTCGGCCTCGAAGATCAGCGCCGGTGCATCGCGGCGCGTCGGCAGCTGCGCATCCAGGCAGTTGTACGAGACATTGAGCTGGCCATCGCTGAACCAGCGGAAGTTCGGTGCGGCGGTGGCATCCAGCACCTGCGTGAAAGGCCGGTGCCAGTGCAGTTCAGCACGGGCCTGTGCGGCCCAGAAGCCCTGTGGATCGCGCCGCGCATGATCGTGCAGCTGCTCCAGCAACGCGGCGTCCGGGTACGAGTTGCCGGCGAAGTGGGCCGAAGGGGGAAACAGCCGGTGCTCTTGCAGGATGGACTGCAGGGATTTGTCGTTCATGCGCGCATTATCCACGGCGCCGGTGTCGCATGCAGCGACCAGCCGCGGATCAGATCCATTGCAGCCCGCGGCGCAACCGCCCGGCTGTAGAGATAGCCCTGTGCGAAGTCGCAACCATTCTCGGCCAGCAGCGCATGCTGGGCAGCGGTCTCGACACCTTCGGCTATGGACTGCAGGCGCAATGCCCGGCATACCGCCAGCATCGCGCGCACCAGCTCCAGGCTTGCGGCGGAGTGCGCCATCCCGGCCACGAAATTGCGGTCGATCTTCAGCAGGTCGATGGGCAGGGTCTGCAGCACCGCCAGCGAGGAATAGCCGGTGCCGAAGTCGTCGATGGCGATGCGGATGCCCAGCGCGCGGATCCGTTCGAGCACTTCGCGTGCCATGGCCTGGTCGCGCATGATCGAGGATTCGGTGATCTCGATCTGCAGCATGGCCGGTGGCACGCGGCGCTCGGCCAGCAGCTGGCCGATCTGGCCGGCGAGACGGGCGTCGCACAGCTGCCGCATGGACACGTTGACGGCGACATGGCCCACCGGCACCGCGAGGTCCATGCACTGCCGGCAGAACCCGATGGCCTGCTCCAGTGCCAGCCGGCCCAGTTCCTGGATCAGGCCGGACTCCTCGGCCACCGGTATGAATTCGTCGGGGCTGACACTCCCCAGCACCGGATCCTCCCAGCGCAGCAGCGCTTCCACGCCCGCGAGGCCACCATCGCGCAGCGCCACCTTCGGCTGGAAGAACAGCTGCAGGCCCTGGGTCTGCAGTGCCCGGCGCAGTCCGGATTCGATCTGCAGGCGCCGCAGCGCCTGCACGTTCATTTCTTCCTCGAAGAACATGATGTGCCCGCCGCCGAGAGTCTTGGCCCGGTACATCGCGGCATCGGCATTGCGCAGCAGCGTGTCGAAGTCGCGGCCATCGGCCGGGTATACGGCGATGCCGATGGAAGCCTGTGGTTGTATCGAAACGTTGCCGACCTGCACCGGTTCGCGCAGGTGCGCCAGGATGTCCTCCAGACGCTGCCGGGCCAGCGCTCCGGCGGTGTTCCGCAGCAACAGCACGAATTCGTCGCCACCAATGCGCGCCACCGTGTCGATCCGCCGCACGCAGCCGGCCAGCCGGCTCGCGACGTGGTACAGCAGTTCATCGCCGAAGCGGTGGCCCAGTGAGTCGTTCAGCGTCTTGAAGCGATCGAGGTCGAGGTACACGAACGCAAAGGCCTCATCGCCGGTACCCGCCTCGAGCAGCGCCTGTTGCACCCGCTCCTGCAGGCGGCGGCGATTGGGCAGCCGCGTCAGTTCGTCTTCCAGCGCCTGGCGCAGCAGCTGTCGCTCCCGCTCCTCGTTGCGCAGCGCCACCGCGAAGCGGCGTGCCACGCCCTTGGCCTGGTTGCGGATGGCGCGCGCAGCCACACCGCCTTGCCGGCCACAGATCAGCAGGCCACGCTCCACGCCATCGACACGCAGCGGCGTCTGCTCCCAGCACAGCCCGGGCGACAGCGCCTGCAAGGCGGCGGTGGCCTGCGTCGCATCGGGAAGCTGCCGTGTTTCCACGCAGCGCCTGGCGCGCGCCTGCACCCACGAGAGCAGCAGGCGCCCGTCACTGGCCGGCAGCGCAATTCCCACGCACTGGCAGTCGAGGATTCCGGGCAGCCGGGGCAGCATCGAGGTGACCAGCTCTTCCACCGCCGGACGGTTGAGGATGGCCTGGTCCATGCGCTCCAGCGTCGACAACAGCCGGAACTGCCGGCGCAGCGTGCGCGACAGCTGGTTGAAGGCACGCCCCAGGCTGAAGTACTCATCGCGCCGCCCGGTCAGGCTGACCTGCACCGCGCGACCGCGGGCCATGGTGCGGAAGGCGCGCAGCAGTTCAGTCAGCGGACCGTGGGCGCGTCGCACCTCCAGCGATCCGACCAGCAGCGCGACCAGCAATGCCGCGGCGGCCAGCAGCGGCAAGCCGCGGCGCACGTCGGCGAGTTCCATATGTGCCGCGTGCCTGGGCTGCATGATCGAGACGTTCCAGCCTGCCGCGCCGAACCGCGGCAGCAGGAACAGATCCCAGGATTCGCTCAGCACCTCGCCGGCCAGATGTTCTTCGCCGGCACAGTTGAGCTGGGTCTCTCCGGATGCCACGCAAAGTCTTGCGCCCGGCAGTTCCACCACATCGGTATTCCACAGGTAGTCGGCGTTCACCTGGGCGGCGACAGTGGTGGTCGCGCCGGAGCCATCCGTGACCTGCATATCCAGCCGCACCGCCGGCCCGTCCGGACCCTGCTGCACGCTCAGCGTCTCGTTGCGCACCGACAGGCCGCCGGACTGCCGGCTGCGTCCGGAAGCCGCGACCGGCGCCGCCTTCGGCGTGCTGGCGCGCACTGCATGGACGCGGGCGGAATCCCCCGGGCCAAGGGTCGTGTCCCTGCCCAGCAGCTGCCGGCCGGCCACGGCCACCAGGTCGTCGGCAGCCAGATTGAGCCTTTCCTGCAGCAGCAATCCGTAGCGTTTGGCGGTGTCCTGCAGGCGGGCATGCAGGTCGGCGGCCATGTCGCTGGCGATGCGCCGGTACACCAGCGTGCCAATGGTCAGCGTCGGCAGCAGCGCGCACAGCACGCACAGCAGGAACACGCGCCTCGCGACACGCAATCGCCGGACGCGTGTCGCGAGGCGCCACAGCGGCATCAGAATTCCGTGGCGAGCCCGATGAAGGCGCCGTCGCGCCCGACCACGATGTCGTCGCGGCTTGGCGCCGCGGTCAGCGGTGGCCGCGAGGTGCCGTTCTTGCCGGCGCTGTACAGGTCAAACTCGCTGTTGATGGGCACCAGGTTGTGGTCCTTGCGGATCTGGCCGCGGTTGGCGTCGGGCTTGTCGAAGTAGTAGTAGGCGTACGGGCGACCCCAGGGATCGATCAGCGGCACACCACGCACGGCGCTCAGGGAATCGGGCAGCCGGAAGTTGGCGCCACGACTGGCGAGCACCGCGGTGTGGATCAGGGCGAGGTCGGCACGCGCATGCTGCAATTTCACGCGTTCCACGGAGCTGCGGTAAGTGGGTACCGCGATGGCGGTGAGCACGCCGACCAGCGCCGTGGCGAGCATCAGCTCGATCAGCGTCAGTCCACGGCAGTTTCCCGGTGCAGTTGCGCATCCCATCGTCCCATGATGCGGTACGACAACACCGCCATCTGTGAGATGGATCTCACATGTCCGGGACTAAGGGGTTGACTGAGACCCGCGTCTCGGTGCTTCAGGCAATCGCGCCAAGTCGCCCGGCCTGCCGCTGCAGCAGAGGCCCGAAACCATTGGCCGAACAGAACCCTTCGATCGCCGCCATGTCCGGCGGCCGGCGCCGCAGGTCGTGACGGGTTACCGCCAGCGGCATGTCGCAGCGGATGCGCGTCAGCTGGCGCGCCAGGAACGCCGCCTCGCGATGCAGGGCAAGTTTCTCCGGCAATTTCGCGGCACCACGCAGCGGCAGGTCGCGCACCACGTCGAGCCGCGCGTACAGATCCTCCAGCGACTCGAACACCTGCAGCAGCGCGGTGGCGGTCTTGGGCCCCACGCCCGGCACGCCGGCGATGTTGTCCACGGCATCGCCGGTGAGCGCGAGGTAGTCCGCGTAACGCTCGGGTGGCACGCCGAAGCGCCCGGCGATCTGCGGATGGTGGTAGCGCTCGTTGCCGCTGTAGTCCCAGTACACATCGCCGGGGCCGATCAGCTGCGCCATGTCCTTGTCGCGGGTAACAATCGTGGTGCGCAGTCCCTCGCCGCGCATGCGCACGGCCAGCGTGCCGATGATGTCATCGGCCTCGAACTCGCTGCTGTCGAACCAGGCGACGCCCAGGTGCGCGCAGAAACTGCGGCAGCGCTCGAACTGCAGCATGAGGTCCGGTGGCGCAGGCTCGCGATTGGCCTTGTATGCCGGATACAGCTGGTTGCGGAAGGAAGTGGTCAGGCTGGCATCGAAGGCCACGGCCAGATACTCGGGCCGCGCGCGCTCGATCAGGTCGCACAGGAAACGCGCGAAGCCGTACAGCGCATGCACGGGGTTGCCGTCGCCATCGCGCAGATCGGGCGGCATGGAGTAGTACGCCCGGAACACGTACACCGAAGCGTCGACAAGGTGCAGCAAGGAAACTCCCGAAGGCGCGGATGCGCCTAGTGCATCCACTCGCGGATGCGCGCATGCAGCGGGCTGCTGCGCGGAAAATGCGCCAGCAGGTACTGCATCTGGTCGGTCAGCACGCGCCGGCCCTTCAGGAAGATGTATTCCGCGTAGGTGGGCGTGAACGGCACGGCGATCAGCTGCATCCTGGCCTGCTCGGGCGTGCGCGAGGCCTTCTGGTTGTTGCAGCGGCGGCAGGCCGTGACGACATTCTTCCAGGTGTCCTCGCCGCCCTGGCTGAACGGACGGATGTGGTCGCGCGACAGCTCCGCGGCCGCGAAGCGCTGCGCGCAGTACATGCACAGGTAACCGTCGCGGCGAAACAGCGTCTGGTTGTTCAGCGGCGGGATGTAATCGTGGCGCGTGTTGCCCGGGTTCGCGGTGTGCCCGATGGTGGCGATGATGGAGCTCAGCTCCAGCACCGTGCGTCGGCCGGTCATGGCGTTGTAGCCACCGTGCAGGCGGAACAGCGGCGAACCGACGGCGTAGGCCACCTGCCCCTGCGTGTACAGCCGCGCCGCTTCCTTGTAATCCACCCATTCCAGCGGCATGCCGGCCACGTCGGCACGCAGGATCGACTGGGTCAGCCCGTGGCTGTCCAGATCGTGAGCGCCATGCGGCGCTACATGCACCCCTTTCGGCGCCGGGTGGGCGCTCTTCGGTGCCGTCCTGTGGCGATGGTCGTTACGGTTCACGCGCGTCACAGATTAAGATAGCCCGGGCAAACAGACAACGCGGCGGGTTCCCGAGCTTTTCGCGTACTTCAACCGGAGCGAGCATGAAAACCTGGCGCGTGGCCCTTGGTGCCCAGATCGAAGGATTGAGGCTGGCGGATGAGTCGCCAGCGGCCCTGGGGCCCGGTCTGGTGCGGGTCCGGATCAAGGCGGCATCGCTGAATTTCCGTGACCTGGCCATCGTGCGGGGCATGTACATGACCTCCACGAAGGATCCTCTGGTGCCGGGCTCGGATGCAGCCGGGGTGGTGGTGGAAGCCGGCGCCGGGGTCAGCGCGTTCAACGCCGGGGATCGCGTCGCCACCAGCTTCTTCCCGGACTGGGTGGAAGGCCGCATGACCATGCCGCGCATCATGGGTGCGCTGGGTGGCGGTGGCGCGGGCACTTTCGCCGAGGAAATCGTGCTGCCGGAAACGGCGCTGGTGAAATGCCCGGCGCACCTGAACGACCTGCAGGCCGCCACGCTTACCTGCGCGGGTGTCACCGCCTGGCATGCGCTGTTCGCCACCGGTCCGCTGGGTCCGGGCGGGACGGTGCTGCTGCTCGGCACCGGTGGTGTATCGATCTGGGCGCTGCAGCTGGCCAAGGCCGCCGGCGCCCGCGTGATCATCACCTCCTCCAGCGACGCGAAGCTGCAGCGCGCCCGCGAGCTCGGCGCGGACGAGACCATCAACTACAACACCACGCCGGAGTGGGCCGCCGAGGCCAGACGCCTCACCGGCGGCGAAGGCGTGGACATGGTGCTGGAAGTGGGCGGCGAGAAGACGGTCGCGCAGTCGGTGGCCTCGGTGCATCCGCAGGGCACCGTGGTGATCATCGGCGCGGTCAGCGGCGTGGGTGGAGGCATCCCGCCGCGCTCGCTGATTCCCGGCGCCATCCGCGTGCAGGGCGTGTACGTGGGCAGCCGCCGCATGCACGAGGAACTGGCGCGCTTCGTCGGGCTGAAGAAGATCAGCCCCGTGGTGGACCGCACCTTCGCCTTCACCGAAGTGCCCGATGCCTTCCGCTACTTCCAGGACGGCAAGCACTTCGGCAAGGTAACGCTCGCCGTTGCCTGAGACGCGCTACTGCCAGGTCGCCATCGACACGCCGCTGCGGCAGTCGTTCGATTACCGCCTGCCTGAAGCACTGGCGCATGCGCAGCCCGGCATGCGCGTGCAGCTGCCGTTCGGCCGGCGCGCGGTAGTCGGGTTGATACTGCGCGTCAGCGCACACAGCGACGTGCCGCCGGAAAAGCTGCGCGATGCCGGCGCCTTGCTGGATGCCGGGCCGCTGCTGTCGCCCGCCGACCTCAAGCTGCTGGAGTGGGCGGCGGACTACTACCACCATCCCATCGGCGAAGTGTTCGCCACCGCCCTGCCGCGGCAGCTGCGCACCGTGCGCAAACGGGTCAGCAGTAAAAACGCGCAGCCGCCAGCCGCCGCCGGCACCGGCCCGGTGGCATTGCGCGAGACACCACATCCACTGAGCGAGGCGCAGGCCACGGCGGTGCGTGCGCTGCATGAAGCCAGAGGCGCGGGCAACTTCCTGCTCGATGGCGTGACCGGCAGCGGCAAGACCGAGGTCTACCTGCAGACCTGCGCCGACACGCTGGCCCAGGGCGGCTCGGTGCTGGTGCTGTGCCCGGAGATCGGCCTCACGCCGCAATTGCTGGAGCGCTTCGAGCGGCGCTTCGACGCACCCATCGCGGCGCTGCATTCCGGGCTCACCGATGTCGCGCGCGCGCGCGCCTGGCAGCAGGCCGCCAGCGGTGCCGCGCGCATCGTGATCGGCACGCGCTCGGCGGTGTTCACGCCCATCCCCGGCCTGCGGCTGATCATCGTGGACGAGGAACACGACTCCTCATACAAGCAGCAGGACGGCGGTTTCCGCTACTCGGCGCGCGATCTGGCACTGCTGCGCGGCCAGCTGCAGAAGTTGCCGGTGGTGCTGGGCTCGGCCACGCCGTCGCTGGAATCGCTGCGCAATGTGCAGCCCGGGCGGCTCACCCTGCTGCGCCTGCCCGAGCGCGCCGGCAGCGCGCTGCCGCCGAAGCTGTCGCTGCTCGATATGCGCGGGCAGGCCGTGCACAAGGGCTTTGCCGCGCAGACCCTGCAGGCCATGCGTGTGCATCTGGCGCAGGGCTCACAGGTGCTGCTGTTCCTGAACCGCCGCGGCTATGCACCGACGCTGCTGTGCCATGGCTGCGGCTGGATCGCGCCCTGCGAGAGCTGCGATGCGCGCATGACCGTGCACCTGAAACGCCGCCGCCTCAACTGCCATCACTGCGGCGCCGATGCACCGCTGCCCGAGCGCTGTCCGCGCTGCGGCCACGAAGTGCATCCGCTGGGCTCTGGCACCGAGCGCGTGGAGGAAACCCTCGCCGGGCTGTTCCCCGACATGCCGGTGGAGCGCTTCGACCGCGACGTGCTGCGCGCGCCCGCCGAGCTGCACGAGGCCATCGGCCGCGTGCACAGCGGACAGGCGCGCATCCTGGTCGGCACGCAGATGCTGACCAAGGGCCATCACTTTCCGGACGTGACGCTGGTGGTGGTGCTGAACGCCGACCAGAGCCTGTTCGCCACCGACTTCCGCGCCGCCGAGCGCCTGGCGCAGACCATCGTGCAGGTGGCGGGGCGCGCGGGCCGCGCCGAGCGGCCGGGCGAAGTGCTGATCCAGAGCCAGTTTCCCGAGAACCCGCTGCTGTCCACATTGCTTGAGCGTGGTTATGCGGGTTTCGCGGAGAGCGCGCTCGCTGAACGCGAGGCGGCGCACTGGCCGCCATTCGCGCGCATGGCGCTGCTGCGGGCTTCGGATACTACTCCGGAGGCGGCGAAGAAATTTCTGGGTGACGCCCGTGGCCTGCTCGCTCCGCCCGCCGGAGTCGTGCTGCAACAGCCGATACCGGCAACGATGACCCGCCGCGCGGGGCGCCACCACTTCCAGATGCTGGTGGAATCGCCGCAACGGGCGCTGCTGCAGCGTTATCTCGGCGATTGGGTGCCGCGAATCAGCGGGTTGAACGCGCCGCGCTCGCTGCGCTGGGCGCTGGATGTGGATCCGCTGGACGTGTTCTAAGCCGGGTACAATCCTCCCCACCCCATGAAATCCGAAATCGAACAACTGCTGCACACCGCACTGGCGCGCCTGAAAGGCGGCCCGCTGTCGCCGGACATCACCCTCGACAGCCTCGGCGTGGAGCGCACCCGCGATGCCGCCAATGGCGATTTCGCCAGCAACATCGCCATGCGCCTCGCCAGGTCTGCGCGCAAGCCGCCGCGCGAGATCGCGCAGCTGATCGTGGCCGCGCTGGAGAATAACCCGGCTATCGAGAAGGTGGAGATCGCCGGCGCCGGCTTCATCAACTTCTTCCTGGCCCGCGATGCGCAGTCCAGTGTCGTGCGGCGCATCCACGAGCTGCGCGAGGCCTATGGCCGCAACGGCTCGGGCGCAAACCGCAAGGTGCTGCTGGAGTACGTGTCCTCGAACCCCACGGGCCCGCTGCATGTGGGCCATGGCCGGCACGGCGCCTATGGCGCGAGCGTCGCCAACCTGCTCGAAGCCAACGGCTTTGCCGTACACCGCGAGTACTACATCAATGATGCCGGGCGGCAGGTGGACATCATCGCCGTCAGCGTGTGGCTGCGTTACCTGGAAGCCTGCGGCGAGGAATTCCGCTTTCCCGCCAACGGCTACAAGGGCGGCTACGTGCGCGACATCGCGGCGCAGCTGCTGGAACAGGCCGGCCAGATGCTGGTGCGCCCGGAAGCGCAGGTGTTCCTCGACCTGCCGAAGGACGAGCCCGATGGTGGCGACAAGGAAGCCTTCATCGACGCGGTGATCGCGCGCGCGAAGGAGCTGATCGGCGAGGTGGATTTCCGCGACATCTCGCAGCTCGCGCTGAAGACCATCATCGCGGACATGGAAGACGACCTGCGCGAATTCGGCGTGGTCTACGACCGCTGGTTCTCTGAAGCCTCGCTGGCCACCAGTGGCGCCATCGACCGCGCGCTGGAACGCCTGCGCAAGCAGGACCACGTGTACGAGAAGGACGGCGCGCTGTGGTTCCGCGCCACCGCCTTCGGCGACGAGAAGGATCGCGTGGTGGTGCGCGAGAACGGCGTGAAGACCTACTTCGCCTCCGACATCGCCTATCACCTGGAGAAGCGCGAGCGCGGCTTCGAACTGCTGCTGGATATCCTCGGTTCCGACCACCATGGCTACACCGCGCGCGTGCGCGCCGGCCTGCAGGCCATGGGTGAGCCACCGGAGTCGCTGGAAGTGCAGCTGGTGCAGTTCGTGTCGCTGTTCCGCGGCGGCGAGAAGGCGGCCATGTCCACGCGCGCGGGTGAATTCGTCACGCTGCGGCAGTTGCGCGCCGAAGTGGGCAACGACGCGGCGCGTTTCTTCTACGTGATGCGCAGCCATGACCAGCCGCTGGATTTCGACCTGGATCTTGCCAAGAGCCGCAGCAACGAGAACCCGGTGTACTACATCCAGTACGCGCACGCGCGCGTGGCGAGTGTCGGCCGGCAGCTGGCGTCGAAGGGCCATCAATACGACGCCGCCATCGGCCTCGCCAATCTTGCGACGCTCGCTTCCGCGCACGAGACCGCGGTGCTCACATTGCTGGGCAAGTATCCGGAAGTGATCCAGCTCGCAGGCACCAACCGCGCGCCGCACACGCTGGTGCACTACCTGCGTGAACTCGCGCAGGCCTTCCACACGTGGTACAACGCCGAGCAGTTCATCGTCGAGGACGCGCCGTTGCGCAATGCCCGCATGTCGCTCGCACTGGCCACGCAGCAGGTGGTGAGGAATGGCCTCACGCTGCTGGGCGTCTCGGCGCCGGAGACGATGTGAGTTCAGCGCGCCAGCGCATGTCGGCACGCGATTACAAGAACGCCGCGCGCAGGCACGCATCGCTGGATTTGCGGCAATACCAGCAATTCGGCATCGGTCTCGCCGCCGGGCTCGCAGTGGCGCTGGGCGTGTGGTTGTACGATCACCGCGCGCAGCCTGCCGCGGCGGACGAACTGGCGGAAGTCACCGCCCCGGCCGATCGCACCAGCAAGGCCGCAGCCAAACAATCCGCGGCGGCCGAGACAGCGGACGATCCGGCCAGCGACTACGCCTTCTACGACATGCTGCCGAAGTTCGAGGTGACGGTACCGGAGCGCGACCTCGGTGTGCGCCGCGACCTGCCCACCCAGCCCATCACCGCGGCCGGCGCTTACGTGCTGCAGGTGGCTTCCTCGCGCAACCGGCCGGACGCGGAACGTCTGGTGGAAAAGCTCGCCAAGCTCGGCATCGAGGCCAACATCCAGCATGTCTCCATCGATACCGATGAGTGGCATCGGGTGCGCGTCGGGCCGATCAGCGATCTGGCGAAGCTGAACGCGACGCGCAAGACGCTGCGCGCCGCGGATATCGACGCGATCATCTATCGCGTCGGGGACTGAGTTCCGCTGAGTGCAGTTACCTGGCGACCGGTGCCGCGGCGGCTTTCAGTGCCTTGCTCGCGGCCTCGCGCACCGCCGCGTCAGCATCCTCGTTGCTCACCTTCTCCAGCGCCGCCCGCACACGCGATTCATCGGCGTGGCGCGCAAGCTGTGCGGCGGCCTGTCGCCGGGTTGATGACTCGGCGCTGCCCAGGTTGCGAAGCTGCAGATCGGTGATCGCGGGATGATCGATGGAGCCCAGGCTGTTCAGCAGGGTCTGCCGCAAATTGGCATCGGCCTGTGACGACGTCACGGCCTTGGGATACAACTCCGCGAATGCGCGGATTGCCGCATCGTCGCTGAGGAATGCGCCCAGAGCGGGCTTCGGAGTGACGTAGCGCATGGTGTAGAGCAGTGCCTCGGTGCGTTCGGCGGCAGGCAGGCTCGCATCCTTGAGCGAAGCGACCACCTGCCTGTTCCAGGCGGCTTCGCCGACCAACCCGCGCTGTGCGAGCACCCGGATCTCGGGAGAACTGTCGCGTGCGGCAGTTTCAAGTGCTGCGCGCACACCGGGATCATCAGGAAAGTCTGCTGCCAGCGTCGATAGTGCCGCGACGCGGACTTTGCTGTCCGGATCCCGGTCCAGTGCAGCGATCAATGGCTGGACCAGATTCACGTCGCGTACGCCGCGCATCGCGCTCCAGACCCTTGCGCGCATAGCCTGGTCCGCCGCAGTAGCGGCCAGATCCATCGCGCCGCGAACCACGGCAGGATCCTGCGTCGCGCGCTTTGCGCCGGACTGGCTGTACTGCGGATCGCGAATGCCGTCGGCCAGCAGCGAACCAAGACTGGACAGCGCTCTGGAGCGCTCCTCGAGTGACAACGAGGTGTTGAGGAAGCGGCTCTTGTATTCCTTCAGCCTGGAAAGCGGCGCCGGGAAGAAATTGCCGGCCAGTATCATCACCGCCGCGGCGGCAGAGCCTGCTGGACCGCCACATTCCGGGGACCCGGCGCATGTCGGCGCGAGCCCGCCATGCATGGAGACAGGATAAATGGGCTGCACCGCCGTCGAGCCACGCATTTCAATGCGCATGTGATTCTCCGCCGGCAGCACCGTGAATTCGTTGATGGAAATGTCGTAGTAGGAAGAGTTTCCCGTTTGCCCCGCGGCCGGACCAGCATCGATCAGGCTCAGTCCTGGCAGACCACGCAGGGCATCGAACAACGCCTCGTGGAAGGTCTTGAAGGCGGCCGCGGTGGCGGGATCCTTTGACAGGTTCTGCGGTGTCGTCACTCGAACCGTGAATGGCTTGATGACCGTTTCGACTTGCTTCGGCTCTGCTTCCGCCGTCGTGGCGGCCGGGGCAACAGGAGCCGACACGGGTGGTGCCTCGACGACCGGTGCTGCCGGCGCGGGCGCCGGTGTCATCGGCACTACGCTCGCGGCCGGCATCATGGATTTCGGTTTGTACATCCCCCGAGAGACCAGCAACGTCAACACCGCGGCAACTGCCAGCATCGTGCCGACGAGAATGATCCGGTTCGGTGCGCGACGCGCCACCCGCGCCGCGGGGGCTGTGGAAATACGCGCGAGTACAGCGGGCCGCAGCGATGTTGCCGGCCGGCACGGCGCCAGAGCCGCGCGCAATTGCTGTTCAAGATCCATGTTCGTCTCCAGTGCATTGCGCGCGCAGCCACTCCAGTGACCGGCGCAGATGGCTTTTCACGGTGTTCACCGACATCGCGAGCACGGTCGCGATCTCTGCAGGGTCCAGGTCCTCCTGGAAGCGCAGCACCACGACGGCGCGGGCGTCGGGCGCGAGTTCCAGCAGCAGGCGGCGCAGGCGTGCGCCGAGCAGTGGATCGGCGTCCCGTTCTGCGGCCCAGGGCTCAGCATCCGCCGGCAGCGATTCGATGGGTACCAGCCGCGGACGCCGGCTGTCGTCGCGCAACCGGTTCAGGCAACGATGCGCGACGGTACGCAGCAACCAGCGGCGCAGGTGCTCCTCATCGGTGATGCGGGCGAGAGCGCCGTGCAGTTGCACGAATACATCCTGTGTCAGCTCCTCCGCGTCGGCGCGCCGCCCGGTGAAACGCAGGGCGACGCTGAAGACGCGCGACTCGTGCCCGGTCATGAGTTCGCCGAAGGCGGCCAGGTCGCCACGGCGCGCCCGGGCGAGGAGCTCTTCGCTGCCCGCGGTCTCCAGCGGTCGTTCTGTCAGGGGCATGTTGGCGAGGTGTTCGTCCACATGCTTCGTATAACACCGGGGATGGGGGCGGAAGGTGCAGGTGGGTGAAGACACCGTCCAATTGCTGGTTACGGCATCGTCCAATTGATGGTTATTCAACCGTCCAATTGCATATCTGGATGCCGTCCGATTGCGTGGCGGATTGCCGCTACTGCCGGCACGCTGGCGGCCTGCAACAGCTCCGTGGCGATGGAATCCCCTTCCGGGATGCAGCTGCCCGGAAATCTGGTCAGCGCGGGGGCAGCGGCGGCATCAGCGTCACGCCCGGCGACACTTCGGCAAGTGGCTTGCCGGACAAGGCCTGTTCCGCCATCTGGCGCAGCTGCGGATCAGCGTCGCCGCTGCGGATCTTCTCCAGCATGGCGCGCACGCGCGACTCACTGCTGCGGCGTGTGAGCTGGGTAACGATGGCCCTCCTGAGCTCGGGTCCGTTGCCCGGTTCCAGCAGCTCCGCCAGCACGGCATCCGCGGCCGGCGTCTTCACCTGGGCGATGTCGCCCACCAGCTGCGGCGACATGCGCCTCACATCCGGCAGGCTCGCGGCCTGCGGCAGCGCCTTGCCCAGCGCCTTGATCACCTCATCGTCGAGGATCCTGCGGGAGTCCAGGGAGATCAGGACCCCACCGCCGGGGCTGGGCTGGTACATGTGGTACATGAACGCTTCCATGCGCTCGGTGATGGGGCGGTTGGTGTCCTTCAGCGAGGACACCACGTAGTCCTTCCACGCGGCATCGCCGTTCAGGCCGCGCTGCGCCAGGGCGCGCACCAGTGCACGGGAATCATCGCGCGCGATGCTCTGCAGCGCGGCGCGGGCACTTTCATCCGCGGCGAAGTCCGCGGCCAGCGTCACCACCGCCTGCAGGCGCACGTCGGAATCCGCATCGTCACGCGCCGCGGACACCAGCGGCTGCAGCAGGTCCGCATGAGCGGCACCGCGCAGTGCCTGCCAGACCCTGGCGCGCACCAGGGCATCCGGCGACTTCGCAGCCAGCTCGGCAGCGGCACACACGGCTGCATCGTCCAGCTTTGGTGAAGGGGCATTGCCCATGCCCTTCTGCGGGAGCAGGTCCGTCAGCGCCTTGAGCCGCAGGTTGGGGTCGAGCCTCGCGTCCGTCAGTCGCGCCTGCAGGTACTGCCGCAGCGAGGGATCGGGCGGGAATATCCGCGTGCGCAGCGTATCCACCATGGCGGCGGCCACGCTCACCGGATCATTGCAGGAGGCGCGCTCGGCGCTGTTCAGCGGCGCGTTCGAACAGGTGGGCACCACGTCGACGATGCGCTGCATGGCGAAGCGGGTGCCCACGCCCCCGCCGGGCATTTCCACGGCGCCTTCGGAAATCCCGAGCATGACCTTCTGCGGCTGCGGCGCGCTGCCGAAGGCGATGAGGCGGAATTCACCCGGCGCGCTCGCACCCGTGTCGGCGGCCTCCAGTTCGACCAGCGTGAGCCCGGGCACGGCGCGCAATCCGGCGACCAGCGAGGTGTAGTACAGGTCGATGGCAGCCCGCGCATCCAGTTCGCTGGCCTCGTTGCGCAGCGGCTGCATGCGCACGGTGAAGGGCTTCACGGCCACCGGCGCGTCGGTGGTGGCCGTGCGCTGCGCAACAGGCGGTGATTCCCCGGCCATGAATGCGGACCGCGGAATCTGGATCCGCTCTGCTCCAGGCAGCATCACGTCCGCAGGCGGCGAGCTGGATGCGTCGGTTCCGGCGAAGTCCACATCGGCGGAACTCGTGACCGCAACGGCCGGCGCCGGTGCCCGCATCAGCTGCACCGCCACCATCGAGGCCGCAGCCGCAACCGCCAGTACCGTGCCGACCAGGACGCGCCGGCTGGCACTGCCGCGCACCACCGGAGCCCGTGCCGTGGCAACCCGCGCCATCACCACGTCTTCAAAATCCGCCTTCGGCGCACGCAGGGCAAATGCCGCGCGCAGCAACTGTTCAAGATCCATGGCTGTCTCCCGCCAGTTGCGCGCGCAGCCATTCCAGCGAGCGGCGCAGATGGCTTTTAACCGTGTTCACCGGGATCGCCAGCACGGTGGCGATCTCCGAAGGGACCAGATCCTCCTGGTAGCGCAGCAGCAGCACCGCGCGCGCCTCCGCCGCGAGTTCCGGCAGCAGCCGGTGGACTTGCGCGATGGCCAGGTGGTCACCACTGGCATCCGGGGCCGTGGCCAGTGCGTCCTCCGGCAACGCCGCCATCGGCACCAGCCGCGGACGACTGCCCTGGCTGCGCAGGCGATCAATGCAGCGATGCGAGACAGCGCGCAGCAGCCAGTGCTTCAGGTGTTCGCCGGTGGCGATCTGCGCGATGGCGCCGTGCAGCTGCAGGAACACGTCCTGCGCCACCTCTTCGGCATCGGCACTGTTGCCGAGGATGCGCAGCGCCATGCTGAACACGCGCGATTTCTGGGCCCGCAGCAGGACGCGGAAGGCCGGCAGGTCGCCGCGCTGCGCGCGCTGCAGGGTGTCATCGTCGGCAACGCCCCCGGAGGGAGGATCGTGCGGCGGGTATTCGACAGGTTGCGTTTCCACGTACCCCTATACGCATGCAACCCGCGGGAGGGTGCAGCCGCGCCAGTCTATTGCTGACTGGCGCCGCCTCCGAAAGGCCGGACTGTCAGCGCGCGGGTGGCGCTGGCGGCGCTGCGGGAGCCGCAGGTGCGGGTGGCGCAGGCGGCGCGGGAGCTGGTGCCGTTGCGCCAAGGCCCAGCTGCGCGTTGATGCCCATGTTCGGCACGCCCAGCTTTCCCTGCAGCTTCGCCAACACAGCGAGGTCCACCTTGCCGGCGATGTTGATCATCACCAGCTCCTTCGGCTCGCTGGCCACGAAGAACATGCCGCCGTCCCTGTCGCCTTCGCGCATCCACATCTCCACGCGTTCTTCCCTGTCGCGCACCGACATCAGCTTCTTCCAGCCTGCCGACTGCACCTGGCTCACCACTCGCTCGATATCCTGCAACGAATAGGCGCCGGCTTCGGCGAAGCTGAACACCTTCACCGTGACGCTCTCCAGACCCTTGAGCTGTTCGGCCAGCTGCGGATCGGCATTGGCACCAGCCATGAAGCCGATGGCGCTCTTGAGCATGTTGCTGTCCAGGTCGATGTCCACCGACTCGGTGGCCTTGGCCGCCAGAGCGGAGAAATCCGGCATTTTCAGGCGCGCGGCCTGCGCCAGCGCAGCGATCGGCAGCAAGGCCACCGCGAGAGCCGTCGTAAACATCAGATGCCGGACACGGTTGCGCGTCTTCATATTCCATCCTCCCGGGTTTCAGTGCGCGCGAGCCTGCGCTGCACCTGGTTGAGTTGGTAACTGGTGATCTGCAGCGCGAGCGTCAGCTGCTCGCCGGCCCGTTGCTGGCGTTGTTGGGTGAGGTGCCAGTTCACGCCGATGACAACCGCCACCAGCGTTGCAGCCAGCGCCGCGGGCACGCGCCAGGTACCGCGGGGAGATCGCTGGCCCGCCCGCGCGAGCTTTGCCAGCACGGCATCATCGAATTCCGTTCCGGGATCGCGCGCGGCCAGGCTGTCGCGCAACTGGCGTTCAATATCCATGGTTGTCTCCGGCCAGTTGCGCGCGCAGCCACTCCACCGAGCGGCGCACATGGCTCTTTACCGTGTTCACCGACATGTCGAGCATCACGGCGATGTCGGCAGGGTCCAGATCCTCCTGAAACCGCAGCAGCACCACCGCTCGTGCATCGGGCGCGAGCTGCGGCAGCAGGCTGCGCAACCGCGCGCCAGCGAGCGGGTCCTGTTCCTGCTCCGGTGCCAGGGGTTCGGCTTCGGTTGGCAGCGCTTCGATCGGCACCAGTCGCGGGCGCCGTCCGTCGTGCCGCTGCCGGTCCAGGCAGCGGTGCGTGATCGCGCGCAGCAGCCAGTGCTTCAGGTGCGCACCGCTTTCGATGCGGGCGAGCGCGCCGTGCAGCTGCAGGAACACGTCCTGCGCCAGTTCCTCGGCGTCGGCGCGGCGGCCGGTGAAACGCAGGGCAACGCTGTACACACGCGCACGGTGCGTGCGCAGCAGCTCGCGGAAGGCGGCGACATCACCGCGGCTGGCACGCTGCAGCCAGAGGTCCGCGCTGGCCGGGGCCGGTTCCGGTTCGGCTTCCGTCACGGGCAGATTGGCGAGTTGTGCATCCACATACCTGTATACGCCGCGTGCGGCACCAACCGGTGCAGCACCCTTGCGGGTAGCGCGCCCTGCGCCGCGGCGGTAGATTGTCCCGAAACAACGGGGTGGATCATGAAACGCAAAGCTGGACTGTGGATTGCCGTGTCGTCGTGCTTCATGGCCATCGCGGCAGTGGCGGCAGCTCCGGGCGCCCCCGCACCCGCCGGTGGCAACGCGGCCGCCGAGCGGCTGAATCGCTGGCGTGCCGAGCTGCCGCAAGGCACGGGTCCGCACCGCGTGGTGCGCCTCATCGAGCCGGGCTTCACCGAACACACGGTTTACCGCCCTGCCGACCTCAAGCGCGCCGGCAAGTTGCCCATCATCGCCTTTGCCAATGGCGCCTGCCGCAACACCTCCCTCGAGTACGCGGCCTTCCTGAGTGAGCTGGCCTCGCATGGCTACCTGGTCATCGCCGTGGGGCGCGACGACCAGTCCTCCGGCATGGGCCCGAATGCGTCCAGCACGGGCCCCGACGGCAGGCTCGTGCAGGTCATGGACGTGAAAGTGGTGATGTCAGGCGTGGACTGGGCCATCGCCCGCAATGCCGATCGCAACAGCCCTTACTACCAGCATGTGCGCACCGACCGCATCGCCTACATGGGCCATTCCTGCGGCGGCATGCAGGCTTTGACGGCCGGCGCCGATCCGCGCGCCACCACCACCGTGGTGCTCAACAGCGGCTACTACCGCACGCCGCCCGCGCGGCCACCCGGCCCGCTGCCGGAATATCGCCGCTGGTCCGATCTGCATACGCCCACCCTGATCCTCACCGGTGGCCCCACCGACGTGGCGTACCGCATCGCCAAAGACAGCTATGAAGACGCGGTTGCCGCGAAGCTGCCGGTGTTCCTGGCCAGCCTGCCGACGGTGGCCCATGGCGGCGCCTATGAAGCGCCGGACCGCGAGTGGTCGCGGGTGGTGCTGGCGTGGCTGGACTGGCAACTGAAAGGCGAACGCAAGGCGCGCGCGCAATTCATCGGCGAGCGCTGCGGGGTATGCACCAACCCGGCCTGGCAGGACGCAGCCGGCCACGGACTGAAGTAAGGATTCAATCAGGAGTCGGACATGAAAACGCTGCGATCACGACTGGCATTGTGCTGGGGCATGGCCTTCCTGCTGCTGACCACGCAACCGGCGGCCACCGCCGACCCCGCGCCGGAGAAGAACTGCGCCGCACTGGCGCAGCTCACCACCGAACGCTTCCGCGTGGAGGCCACCGAGTGGGTACAGGCCAGCGCCACCATGCCGCAGCACTGCCTGTTCCGCGTGATGCTGGATGCGCGTGCCTCGGGCATGGAGGGCATGAGCTACGGCACCGGCATCGAGCTGCGCCTGCCGCTGGAGTGGAACGGGCGGCTGCTGTTCCAGGGCGGCGGCGGGCTCAACGGCGTGCTTTCTCCGGCCATCGGCCGCGTGGGCGAAGGACCGTCGGCATTGCAACGCGGCTTCGCTGTGGTCTCCACCGACAGTGGCCACCGCGGCCGCAACAGCACCGACGCCCGCTTCGGCGCGGACCAGCAGGCGAAGCTGGATTTCGGCTACGCCGCCGTCGACCGCACCGCGCGGGAGGCCAAGGCCCTGCTGCAGCGTTACTACGGCCGCGAGCCGCAGTATACGTATTTCATGGGCTGCTCCACCGGCGGACGCGAAGGCATGATGGCCGCGCAGCGCTCGCCGCTGCTGTTCGACGGCATCGTGGCCGGCGACGGGCCGTTCAACTTCACGCGGCTGACGATGAACCAGATCTTCAGCGTGCAGACCATCACGCGCATCGCGCCCAAGGGGGCGGATGGCAAACCGGATCTGTCACGCGCCTTCACGGATGCGCAGCTGAAGGGCGTCGCGGACGCCGTGCTCGCCAAGTGCGACGCACTGGACGGACTCAAGGATGGAATGATCAACGACTTCCGCGCCTGCAAGTTCGATCCGGCTGAACAAGTGTGCGATGCGGGCAAGGACCAGCGCGGCGCGGCGTGCATGACCAAAACGCAGGCGGATGCGCTGCGCACGGTGATGAGCGGCGCGAAGAACTCGCGCGGCGAAGTGCTGTACGGCAGCACCCCCTACGACACCGGCATCGCCGCGTCGGCATGGCGCAGCATCCACCTGGGCAGCAATGGCCGACCACCGGGCAATGCCTCGCTGGGTCGCGACTCGCTGACGCAGTTCTCGATGACCCCGGCGGCGCCGGACTTCGACATCCTGTCCTTCAATTTCGACAAGGACGTGGCGCGCACGCAGGAGACCGCGGCGATCAGCGATGCGGTGGCCACGCTGCACAGCAGCTTCGCCGGCCGCGGCGGCAAGCTCATCCTCTACCACGGCATGTCCGACCAGGGCATGTACACCAATGCGCTGACCAGCTGGTACGAGCAGATCAGCCCGCGCGATGCGCAAGGTCCGCAGGGGTGGGCGCGTCTGTTCGTTGTGCCGGGCATGCTGCACTGTGGTGGCGGGCAGGCCACGGACCGCTTCGACATGCTGGCGGCCATCCAGAACTGGGTGGAGAAGGGACAGGCACCGGATCGCGTAGTGGCTTCGGGCAATGCCTTCCCGGGACGCACGAGGCCGTTGTGCCCGTACCCGAAGGTGGCGCGCTACGACAGCGGCAATCCGGAAGATGCGGCGAGCTTCTCGTGTCGCTGAGTACCGTCGTGCGTGGCAGCGCGATGCTGCTGACGCTCGCCTGCGCGGCAGGCATGGAGGCGCTGGCCGCGGCACCCGCGAGCCCGCCATCTGCAAACCCGCCGCCCGCGAACTGCGCGGCGGATGGCGCGCTGCAGTTCATCTGCGGCCCGAAGAACGCCGAGGACATCGTGCGCCTCGGCACCACGCGCTGGCTGCTGGCCTCGGGCATGGATGGTGGCCTCGTGGCCACGCAGTCCGCCAATGGCAAGCTGTATCTCATCGACCATCGTGAAAAGAGCTGGCGCGAGGCATTCCCCGGCGCCGCACCCGCGTTCCGGCATGACCGCAAGCTGTTCGGTGACTGTCCCGGGCCGGTGGATACGAAGAACTTTTCCGCGCACGGCATCTCGTTGCGCGAACAGCTGGGCGGCCACTACCGCCTGTATGTGGTGGGTCACGGTGCGCGCGAGGCCATCGAGGTGTTCGATGTGGATGCCACCGCCGCCACGCCCACCATCACGTGGAGTGGCTGCGTGCTGTTGCCGGCGGATGTGCTGGCGAACGGTGTCGCCATCCTTGCCGACTGGGGTTTCGTGGTGACGAAGTTCCTCGATCGCAGCCTGCCGCAACAGCAGGCGCTCGCGCAGATGCGCTCATCGACGCCCAATGGCGCGGTGTACGAATGGCATCCGGGTGGAACCGTGAAAGTCATCCCTGGAACGGAACTGTCCGCGCCCAACGGCATCGAGGTCTCGCCCGATGGCAATACGATCTACGTGGCGGCCTTCGGTTCGGGCGGACTGGTGCGGTTCAAACGCGGCGCGGGCGCGCTACAGAAGGATGTGATCCGCCTCGACATCACACCTGACAACGTGCGGTGGAGTGCGACGGGCAAGTTGCTGACAGCGGGCAGCAATCAGGCAGCCCCAGGCGCGGCGGCAGCGACGGGCTGGTCGGTTGTCGAGGTCGATCCTGCGACGCTCGCCACGCGGCGTGTCGTGGGAGGCGCCAGCAGCGCAGGCATGCAGGCCATCAGCGTGGGCACGGATGTGGGCGACGAGATCTGGCTCGGCACGTTCAATGGGGATCGCGTCGGCTACGTGAAGGGCAAGTAACGCGTCTAGCGCAACGACCGTGCGGCACGCTCGGCGAGCTGCGGGTTCGACAGGTCGGTGGCGATGGATTCGAGCTTGCTGGCGACGCGTGGATCGGCGCGGAGCGCGGCGAGATTATTCAGCGTCAGCTGCGCGGGCATGGCATCGAAGCAGGCGATCAGGAGGTCCACCGCCGCTGGCGGATACTCCACCGGCGTGCGGTTCAAGGATCCCAGCCGCCCCATTACCCAGCTACCCCACTGCTTGGTGATGTCATTGCCTTCATCCTTCTGGGTATCGACTAGCAGGCGCGCCAGCACCGGGATGCCGCCGCTTTCCTGCAGTTTCGTGAGCACGGTGCCGAGCGTCGCGGTCATCTGCTGCGGATCCAGTGACGTCGCGTCGATCATCCAGTTGACGGCTTCCAGCCGCTGCGCGGCCGGCAGGCTGGCATCGCGGACACGCGCCACAACGTAGTCACGCCATGGACCATCACCGGATAGCGCGAGTTCCGCCACGTGGCCTGTCAACGTGTTCGTGCCAGCAGTAGCCACTGTTGCCAGTGACTCACGCGCCGTCGGATCGCCAGCGAACTTCACCGCAAGCAACGTCACGACTTCCTTGCTGAATGCCGGGTCGTTGGTCTCGCGCAAAGCCGCAACCAGGCTATCAACTGCGTTCGGGCGCGCATTGCTCCGCAGGAGTGACCACCGGTTCGCGCGATATGTGGGCTCAGCGGTGGCGGCGAGGTATTCAAGCCCCTGGCGGATGAGCGGCACGCTATCCGTGCCGCTCCTGAGGCGCTCGAAGGCCGGTTGCGCGAAGGCCTGCATTGCACGATCGCACGCCACCTGCGCTTCGCCCGGATACCGCGGCAACCTGTTCAACCCGACGAATAGCCCGACATCCACCGAGGCAGCAGCTACTGGTCCGCAATTCAAGGCGCCTGACGACGGACAGCGGCTGATATCCAGAGTGCTGACTTCGCGGGAAGTGCCGGACGGCCCGGTGAATGCAGTTCCGTTCCAGCTCTCCACACCGGTCCGCAACCGTTGCGTCGTGGCGGTTGACTGGGCGCCCCAGCCACCTGCGGCAACGGTGATTCGATAGTCAGCCGGCTTGCCGGTGGCGATCTGCGCCTCCGCACCGGCCAGCGCGAGACCGGGCACCTTGCGCAACGCATCCAGCAGTGCGTTGTAGTACTCCCGCACCTGGGACTGGATGACGGGATCATTGCTCTCGAACTGCAGCGGCTGCACCAGCACGGTGTAGCGGGAAGGCGCCGGAGTAGCAGCATCGGCGGCGCTGCATCGCTGGGCGACCTCGGTGAATTTCGGCGCAGGGGGCGGAGTCTGCAGCGACGCAGTTGGCGCTGCGGCGAGCGTCGCGGTTGCGCTCAATGCGGGCGCAGCCTGTGCGACGGTCGGCGCAGCAGGTTCAACCGTCCCGGCTTCAAGAGCCAGGTCCGGCTGCGGGCCGTTGTTCCACGTTGCGAATGTCGCCGCGGCGGCGGCCACGGCAATCAGCGCACCGATCAGCAATACACGACGCGACTTGCGCGGCCTGAGCTGCTCAGCGCGCCACGCCGCCGCCGACACCCGCGCCATCACGGTGTCCTCGAAGTCCCTGCCTGGCTCCGGCGGCACGCAGGCCAGGCGCAGCGTCTGTTCAATATCCATGATTGCCTCCGGCGACCTGCGCGCGCAGCCATTCGAGCGAGCGGCGCAGGTGGCTCTTCACGGTGTTCAGCGGCATCTCGAGCACGGTCGCGATGTCGGATTGGTCCAGGTCTTCCTGGAAGCGCAGCAGCACCACGGCGCGCGCCTCGGGCGCGAGCTGCAGCAGCAGCCGCTGCACCTGCGCCACGGCCAGCGGATCGCCCTCCTGCGATGGCACGGCTTGCGCGCTTTCCGGCAGTGCGTCCAGCGGCACGGTCTGCGGGCGACTGCCTTCGCTGCGCAGCCGGTCGATGCAGCGGTGCGTGACGGCGCGCAGCAGCCAGTGCTTCAGGTGCCGCGGACTTGAAATCTGCGCCAGCGCGCCATGCAGCTGCAGGAACACGTCCTGCGCCACTTCCTCGGCGTCGGCATGCCGGCCCATGAAGCGCAATGCGATGCCGAACACGCGGGACTTGTTGGCGCTGAGCAGCTCGCGAAAAGCGGCAAGATCACCGCGTTGCGCCCGCTCTATAGTGTCACCGGAGAATGCGGTCGGCGGTGCAGGCGGTGCCGGTGCGGTTGGTTGTGCGTCCATGGCTGCTTATACGGGCTGGACCCTCGCGCTGGGTGCAACCGGACGCGTAATTCCTTCTTTGGCGTCAGGGCACCAGTCGCGCGCGACGCAAGGCCACGGCCAGCACGGTGCCGGCGATGATCCCCCACATCAGGTCGTGCAGCAGCGTGACCACCAGCGTCGCCGCCAGCACCAGCAACTCGCCGCGCGAGTGCCGCAGCATGTGCGCAATGGCGGGCCGCTCGATCATGTTCCAGGCCACGGTGACCAGCACGGCCGCAAGCGCTGCCAGCGGGATGTACGCCACCAGCGGTGCGGCGATGAGCAACACCACCAGGATCAGCACCGCATGCAGCATGCCCGCCACCGGCGTGCGCGCCCCGGCCCGAACATTGGTCGCGGTGCGCGCGATGGTGCCGGTGACGCACAGGCCACCGAACAGCGCCGAACCGACATTGGCCACGCCCTGCGCGAACAGCTCGCTGTTGGAACGATGCCGGCGACCGGTCATGCCATCGGCCACCACCGCGGAGAGCAGGCTCTCGATGGCGCCGAGCAACGCGAAGGACAGCGCAGTGGGCAGCAAGTGCAGCAGTCGCTGCCAGGAAATATCCGGCAGGCCGGGCACCGGCAACCCATGCGGCACGCCACCGAAACGCGTGCCAATGGTTTCAACCGGCAGGTGCAGCAGGCCGGCAAGCACGGCTGCGCTGGTCACGGCGATCAGCAGGCCGGGCAGCTTCGGCGCGTACCGCCGCAACAGCAGTATCAGCCCGACCGACAGTGCCGCGATGAGCATGGCGCCACCGCTGAAGGTCTCCGCCACCTGCCACAGTGCGTTGAGTTTGGGCAGGAAAGCTGCGGGCTCTCCCGTCAGGCGCAGGCCGAACAGATCATGCAGCTGGCTCGCGAAGATGGTGACGGCGATACCCGCGGTGAACCCCACCACCACCGGATGCGGAATAAGCCGCACCCAGGTGCCGATGCGCAGCAAACCGGCCACCGCCATCAGTACGCCGGCCATTGCGGTGGCGATCAGCATCCCGTCCACGCCCTGCGCGGCGACGGTAGCCGCCACCAGCACGATGAACGCGCCCGCCGGACCACCGATCTGGAAGCGGCTGCCCCCCAGCGCCGAGATCAGGAAGCCGCCAATGATCGCGGCGAACAGGCCGCGTTCCGGTCCCACGCCCGAGGCAATGGCGATGGCCATCGACAGCGGCAGCGCCACGATGGCCACCGTGATCGCGGCGAACAGGTCGTGGCGCAACTGCTCGACCCGGTAGCCTTCACGCAGGACCGTGACCAGCTTGGGCTCGAATTGCTCCGGCTCGCGCGACGGCAGCGGGCTCAATGCCCCTCCTGTGGTGGCAGCGGAATGAACTCCGTCTCGCCCGGCACCGCCGCGAACTTGCCGCCCTGCCAGGCCGCCTTGGCCGCCTCGATGCGCTCGCGGCTGCTGGCGACGAAGTTCCACCAGATGAAGCGCGGGCCATCGGCGGGCTCGCCGCCGAGCAGCATGAAGCGCGCAGGCGTCGCGGCGCGGATGGTCGCAACGTGGCCGGTACGCAGCAACAGCAGCTGCGGCGAACCGAAGCGCTCGCCGGCGATCTCGACCTCGCCCTCGCACAGGTAAATGGCGCGTTCCGCGTAGCGGGCCTCGAATGGAATGCTGGCGCCGGCCTGCAGCTGCGCCTCGGCGTAGATGGTCTCCATCGGCAGTGCCACAGGGGAGGTCCTGCCCTGCATCTCGCCGTTGATCACGCGCAGCGAGACACCCTCGCCGGTGATCAGCGGCAGGCGTGTGGCAGCGAAATGCTCGAAGGCCGGCGCAGCGTCTTCATGCGCGCGCGGCAACGCGACCCAGGCCTGGATGCCATGCAGCTCGTGCCCGGCGGCGCGCGGTTCCGGCGGCGTGCGTTCCGAGTGCACGATGCCGCGGCCGGCGGACATCAGGTTCATCTCGCCGGGGCGGATCGGGATCACCGTGCCCAGCGAATCCCGGTGCATGATCTCGCCGCTGAACAGATAAGTGACCGTGGCGAGGCCGATGTGCGGATGCGGGCGCACGTCGATGCCGGTGCCCGGCGTGAAGCGCGCGAGGCCCATCTGGTCCCAGAAGATGAACGGACCCACCATCTGCCGCTGGATGGCGGGCAGCACCCGCCGTACCTCGAAGCCGCCGAGGTCGCGTGCGCGCGGCACGATGCGCAGCTCGATGGCCTTGCCATCGCCCGCCTCTGCCGGTTGCACGGAGTCCTGCCAGCTCATTGTCAGGAGATGGTACGAAATCCGCGGCGGGCCACCAATGCGTCGAGCCGCGCCAGCAGGAAATACGAAAGGAAGGAGGCAAGGCGGCGCCACATGCCGCGCCGGGCGCGCAGCTGCTGGCCGTCCAGCGATTCAGCCGAAAGCAGCGCCTGCTCGAACCAGTGCTTTGCGTCCGCCACCAGTTCCGGCCATTCGAAGCGCAGCAGCAGTTCGTAATTGATATGCAGGCTGCGCCAGTCGAGGTTGGCCGAACCCACGTAGGCGACGTCGTCGGCGATGACCAGCTTGGCGTGCAGGATCTGCGGCTGGTACTCGAAGATGCGCACCTGGCGGGAAATCAGGCGGTCGTAGTAACGCTCGGCGGCGAGCAGCGCCAGTGGCACATCACTGCGGCCGGCAAGCAGCAAACGCACCCGGCCGCGCTGTGCCGCCAGGTACAGCAGGCGGCGCAGGCGGCGCGACGGCAGGAAGTACGCCGAGGCGATGTCCAGGTTGCGCGCGCGGCGCAGGTCATGCCCCAGCTGGTACCGCAATAGCCGGCCGCGGGTGCCGGGCCCGGTGAGCAACAGCCGCACCGGCGCATCTGATGACGCCGCGTCGGCGAAGTTGTTGCGCGCCGCCGCCCGGAAGCGCCGGTAGCGTCGCGGTGTGAAGCGGGCCAGCGCAAACATGGCGTCGAAGTTCGCCTCCAGCTGAGGCACCACCGGCCCTCCGACCAGCACACCGGTGTCGCACCAGCCGCGCGTCACACCATCACCGGCGTATTCCGGGCCGATGTTGAAACCGCCGAGCACCGCGCACTCGCCATCGCAGGCCAGCAGCTTGCGGTGGTTGCGGAAGGAGCGGCGCAGCCAGCGTTGCGGATTGAACAGGGCGATGACCACGCCGGCATCGCGCAAGGGTTGCAGGAACTCGCGCCGCACGCCTTCGGTACCGAAGGCATCGATCAGCATCTTCACCACCACGCCACGCGCGCGGGCGCGTTGCAGGGCGTCGCGCAGCCAGGTGGCCGGGCCTTCCTCGCATCAGGTAACTCTCGAGACGGATGCTGTGGCTGGCGGCGTTGATGCGCCGTTCCATCTCCGCGTAAGCCTCGTCGATGGTGGCCAGCCAGCGTGCGCTATGCGCGCCGCGGCGATGCTCGGCGTATCCCGTCACTCTTCGCCGGCGGACCGGAACTCCACGCCCAGCGAGCGCAGCTTGCGATACAGGTGCGTGCGCTCCATGCCCACGCGCTTGGCGAGCTGGCCGACCTTGCCATTGCAGAGCAACAGTTGCTGCTGCAGGTAGGCCCGCTCGAATTGCTCGCGTGCCTCGCGCAGCGGCAGCGCCAGCAAGTCCTGCTTCACCAGCGGTTCGTTGGGCGGAGTGTGCGCGGCGAGCTCGTGCTCGATCTCCTCCAGCGCGATCTCCTCGGGGCCGCCGCGCGCCAGCATGCGGCGCACCTGGCTGCGCAGCTCGCGCAGGTTGCCGGGCCAGGGGTAATTGCGCAGGCGGTTCTGTGCGGCGACGGAGAAGCGGCGCAGCGGCAGCTTCTCGGCATCGGCAATGCGTTCGGCGTAGAAGCGCAGCAGGTCCGGCACATCCTCGGCGTAGTCGCGCAGCGGCGGGACGCGCACCAGCACGCCAGACAGGTGCGCGAACAGGTCGCGCCTGAGGCCGGTCTCGCCGCCGGTGCGCAACTCCACGCCGGGCTGCACGGTGGCGACCAGCCGCGGATTGAATGCGACGCCGGCGTCGCCATTGCCGCCCTGGCGATGGAAGCGGCCGGTCTCGATCGCGCCCAGCAGCAGCCGCTGCACGCGCGGCGAGAGATCCTCCGCCTCCTGTATGAACAGCGTGCCGGACGGCGCCTGGTCCAGCATGCCCTGCGTGACACCCTGAGTGCCGACGCTGCCGAACAGGTAACTTTCCGCGGCATCCTCGGGCACGGCGCTGGCCACCAGCGTGACGAACCCGCGGCTGGTGCGCGGCCCGGCCTCGTGCGTGAAGCGCGCCAGTGCTTCGCGGCCGCTGCCCGGCTCGCCAACCAGCAGCACCGAAGCATTCAGCGCCGCGACCCGCATCAGTTCCTCGCGCAACTGCTGCGCCACCCGGCTCTTGCCGAAGGTGGCCGGCAGCGGCGCGAGCTGCGGCCGGCCGCTGACACGGCGGCGCTTGCCGGCATCCATGGCCCGCTCGACGGTGCGCAGCAGCTTGGCCAGCGACAGCGGCTTTTCCACGTAATCGAAGGCACCGAGCCGGGTGGCCTCGACGGCAGTCTCCACCGTGCCATGGCCGGACATCATCACCACCGGGCAATCCTCGGCCGCGGCGGCCGACCATTCGCGCAGCAGCGTGATGCCATCGGTGTCGGGCATCCAGATGTCCAGCAGCACCAGATCAGGGGTGGTGCGCGCGCGCGAGGCGCGTGCCTGGCCGGCGTTGGCCGCGACGTCCACGTCGTAGCCTTCGTCGGAGAGGATTTCCTTCAGCAATACGCGGATGTCGGCTTCATCGTCGACGACCAGGATCCTGCCGGTACTCATGCGATGTCCCTCGCCGACTGCAGCGCGCGCGCGGCAGCCACAGGTAATACGACGCGTACGTACGCGCCCCCCTCGGGCCGATTGCTTGCCTCGATGCTACCGCCGTGTTCCTCGGCGATCTTCTTCACGATGGCCAGCCCAAGGCCCGTCCCCCTGGGTTTGCTCGTCACGTATGGTTCGAAGACACGTGCGAGCATTTCCCGGTCGAACCCATGTCCGTTGTCGGTGACCATGATGACCGCTTTGCCGCCTTCCGGTCCACCCTCGTAGATGGTGGTCACCTCGATGTGGCCGGCCGCCACGCCATCGGTGGCTTCCAGTCCGTTGGTTATCAGGTTGTTCAGCACCTGCCGCAGGCGATTGCGGTCGGCCTGCACGGGCGGCAATGCGGGATCCACAGTGAGCCCGATGGCGGCGCGGACCTCCTCGGTGCGATGCAGCTCGACCACCTCGGACACCAGCTCGTTCAGGTCCAGCGGCGCGAGCTTCAGATCCGGCGCGCGTGCGTACTCGCTGAATGCGTTGACCATGCCCTTCAGGGATTCCACCTGCTGCACGATGGTGTGCGTGGCGCGCTCCAGCAGTTCGGCGTCATCGCCATCGAGCCGGTCCGCGAGCCGGCGCCTGAGGCGCTCGGCGGACAGCTGGATGGGCATCAGAGGATTCTTGATCTCGTGCGCGAGGCGCCGCGCCACCTCGCCCCAGGCGGCCTCGCGCTGCGCATGCAGCAGGTGCGTGATGTCGTCGAACACCAGCACATGGCCTGCCGCGACGCCGGAGGAATCCACCAGCTGCGCGCAGGCACAACGCAACATGCAATCCGGCCCCAGCGCCACTTCGTCGTGCCACTCCGAGCCCTCGATGTCGAGCCGCGCACCGACCTCGCGCGCGAATACCGTCAGGCGCGTGGCCTGTTCGTCCAGTTCATGCAGCTCGCGCAGCGCGAGGCCGGTGCCCTGCGCCAGCTGCGCGCCGAGGATGCCATCCGCCGCGGCGTTGGCCAGGCGCAGGCGCCGCGCGGTGTCCAGCACCATCACGCCGGTGGACAGGCCGGCGAGGATCACCGCCAGGCGCTCGCGTTCCTCCTCCACCTGTGCGCGGCTGCGGCTGGTTTCCTCGCTGGCGCGGCGCAGGCGCCGCGTCATGTCGTTGAAGGAATGCACCAGCCAGCCCATCTCGTCGCGGGCCGGCAGCGCGAGGCGCATGGTGAAATCCCCCTTGCCCACCGCGCGTGTGCCCTCGATCAGGTCGCGCACGGGTCGCATCAGCCGGTGTGCGGAGCGGATGGCGAGGAACATCGCGGCGAAGATCGCCAGCAGCAGCACCAGCGTCAACGCCAGCCAGAAGCTGTATTTCAGCGGCAGGCGCGCCTCCTGCGAATTGGCGAAGCTGTACTGCAGCTGCTGCATGGCATTGGCGATGCCGGCCACATCGGCCGGCAACATGTGCCGCGCCATCAGGAAGCGTCGCGGCGCGCGCTCCGCCCCCGGAATGGGCACGGCCACGGAAATCAGCAGCCCGCCACCGGCCAGTGTTTCGGGGCTGCCGTAGGGCTGTCCGCCCAGCACGGTCTGCAACACTTCCCGGGGAATTTCCGTCACCAGTGGTGGATCCTTGCCCTCGAAGCTCGCGGCGAGGATCTCGCCACCGGGACCGAACACGATCAGGTCGTGCGCGCCGGACTCCCGGCGCTGGGCATCGAGCGCCGCCGCCACGCCCGCGGCGGGCAGGCGCCCCAGGGTCGCCGCCCTTTGCGCGGTGAGCCGCTGCTGTTCGGTCGTGCGCGTCTGCAGCGCCGCCCGCGTCTGCTGGAGTCCACGCGTGATGCCCGGCCCTATTTCCACCTCGAACCAGCTGTCGATGCCCTTGTTCAGGAAGTAGAGCGCGAAGCCGTAGATGATGAGCAGCGGCACGATGACGAGGCCACTGAACACCGCCACCGTGCGCACCGTGAGGCGTGAACCCGGCACGTGCTTGCGGAAGTCGCGGATGAGCCGGTAGAAGCGGCGCGCCAGCACGATGGCCAGCACCACCACCAGTGCCGCATTGATCAACTGGATCGCTTGCTTCCATTCGGCGAATTGCGTGGAACTGCCGACGGTGCGGGCCAGCAGGAACAGCGAGCCCAGCACCACCCCTGCCCCGATGGCGATGAACAGGTAGCCGTTGTCGCGCCGCGTTACCGGCGCAGGGTCCATGACTGCCACTCGCTGCGGTGATTCCAGTAGCGTGTCCAGAAGGTGAGATCTTTCAGGGTGGTGGGCATGCGGCCGCGGCGCAGGCTGGCTTGCATGCTGAACTCGTAGGTAGCGTCCGCATCCAGTTCATTCTCGGCCACGATGGGCCAGTTCTCGACGATACCTGCCGCCATCAATGCATCTTCGAGCGTGGAGAAAGTCTGCTGCCGCCCGGCCTCGCCTTCGCCCGAGCCATAGCGCAGCACGTAGCGCTCACTCAGGGCATTCCACGACAGCTCGCGTTGCACCTGCAGGTCCTTCACGCCCTCGTCGAACCAGTACTTGCTTTTCTTCTCCACCAGTGCCCGCAGCTTCAAGTTGATGGTGACGCCCGTGGCCAGTGCGCTGCGCACCTCCTCGTCGACCGGCACGCTGGCCCGCGCACTGAACCGGAACCAGCCACCGCTCGTGCTGACATTGAAGGAGTGCAGCTCGATGTCGTCGGATGCACGCAGCGACGGCGCAGCGAAGAGCGACAGCAGCAGCACCAACACGCCAGACACGAACCTCATGCGGCGGAGCCTCACGTGGCCTCATCTCCCCTGGTCAGGCAAGCATAGTAGAAGCCATCGGTGAGTTGGGCAGTGCCGGCCTGCCGCGGTTGCGGCAGCAGCTGCAGGTCGGGCTGGATGCGCCGGAAGCCGGCCTGCCGTGCGAGAAAGCGTTCGACCACATCCTGGTTTTCCTGCGGCAGGATGGAACAGGTTGCATACACCAGGCGACCACCTGGCGCGAGCATCGTGGCGCACCGCTCGAGCAGCAGCAGCTGCGTGGCCGCGAAGCCCGCGATGTCGTCGGCTCTGCGCAGCAGCTTGATGTCCGGATGGCGGCGGATCACCCCGGTGCCGGAACAGGGCGTGTCGAGCAGGATGCGATCGAAGGGCCGGCCATCCCACCAGCCATCGGCGAGCAGGTCCGCGGCGGTCAGCTGCGCGGCGTAGCCCAGGCGCGCGAGGTTTTCACGCACGCGCTCGAGGCGCGCCGGGTCGTTGTCCAGCGCGGTGAGCTCGAGTTCCCCGCCGCTGCGCTCCAGGATGTGCCCGGTCTTGCCGCCGGGCGCGGCGCAGGCGTCGAGCACGCGCTGGCCGGGCTGCGCGTCGAGCAGTTCGGCGGCGCGTTGGGCACCGGCATCCTGCACGCTCAGCAGCCCATCGCTGAAGCCGGGCAGGTTCCGCACATCCAGTGGCTGTGCCAGCACGATGCTGGCGGCGCCAGCGCCAGGTTCCGCCGCGATGCCGGCGGCAGTCAGACGCGCCAGTGCCGCCTCGCGCGTCTCGCGCGCGAGATTCACTCGCAACACCAGCGCGGGCTGTTCGTTGTTGGCCGCGACGATGTGTTCCGCCGCTTCCGGCCAGGCGGTGCGCAGGGCGCGCAACAACCAGCGTGGATGAGCCAGGCGCGCCGGCTCGCTGCGCTCCACATGCGCCACGAGTTCGGCACGCTCGCGCAGATAGCGTCGCAACAGTGCGTTGGCGAAGCCCGCGGCATTGGCATGACCGAGCAACCTGACAGCATCGACGGCGATGTTGACCACGCTCTCCGGACGCGCGCGTGAGTATTCGATCTGATGCAGCGCCACGGTCAACGCCGCGGCTACTGGCGGCGCCATCCGCTGACCAGGCTGCAGCAATGCATCAAGCAGCGGCGCAAGCCTGAGGTACCAGCGCAGCGTGCCGCTGTGGAGCGCGCGCACCGCACTGCGTTCGACTGGGTCGATCGCGAGCTGCTGCAGGGCGACCTCGGCGGTACTGCCGCCGCTGCGCACTACGGCTTCGAGGGCACGCGCCGCCGCCGCGAGCGCGATGGCACCGGGCGCATGCTCGGTGCGCGGCTGCACGCTCACCCGAACACCGCTGCGGTGCCGGGCGCCAGTCGCAACGCGTTGTAGAAATCCCGCGCGGCGACCGGCTTGCGTCCGGCGCGCTGCAGTTCCAGCACCTGCAGCACACCCTGCGCGCAGGCTACTTCCAGTGCGTCGTCCTTCACACCGAGCAATGTTCCCGGCGCGGCCGCATTGCCAACACTGTCGGTCGCGATCCGGCTGCGCAGCAGTTTCACCGGCTCGCCATTCAGCCGCGTTTCCGCGGTGGGCCAGGGGTTGAAGGCGCGGATCTGCCGGTCGATGTCGAAGGCGCCGCGCTGCCAGTCGATTGCGGATTCCGCCCTCGACAATTTCTGCGCATAGGTCACGCCGGTTGCGGACTGCGCAACGGCCTGGCTGCTTCCGGCTGCAACCGCGTCCAGGGCGCGCAGGATCTGCCGCGCGCCCACTTCGGCGAGTTCATCGTGCAGCTGTGCTGCCGTGGTTTCGGGGCCGATGCCCACGCTTTCGCTGGCCAGCACCGCGCCGGTATCCAGACCCTCGTCCATCTGCATGATGGCAACACCGGTTTGCGCATCGCCTGCCAGGATGGCGCGCTGGATCGGCGCCGCGCCGCGCCACCGCGGCAGCAATGAGGCGTGGATGTTGAGGCAACCGAAGCGCGGCAACTGCAGCAGCTCGCGCGGCAGGATCAGGCCATACGCCACCACCACCATCACGTCGGGACGCCAGACGGAAAGCCGTGCCAGAGTTGCCTGCAGCGCCTGGGGGTCCCCACGCAGGCGCAGCGGCTGCAGCACCGGCAGGTCAAGTGCCCGCGCCGCCTGCTTCACCGGGCTTGCGGCGAGTTCACGTCCGCGACCGGCAGGCCGATCCGGTTGCGTGAGCACTCCCACCACCTGGCGGTGTGCATGCAGCGCCTGCAATGGGGGTACTGCGAAGGCGGGCGTGCCCGCAAACGCAACGCGAAGACTCATGGATCCTGCTGCCGGCGAACGGTATGTATCAGAGCCGGGCCTGGCGCTCCGCCGGCGACGGCGACTTGCTGCCCTGATCGCGCCGTTCCTTGTCGAGCTTCTTGCGGATGCGCTGCCGCTTCAGGTCGGAGAGATAGTCCACGAACAGCTTGCCGCTGAGGTGGTCCATCTCATGCTGCACGCACACCGCCAGCATGCCTTCCATGTCGCTCTCATGGGTGGCGCCCTGCGCATCCTGGAAACGCAGGCGCACGCGTTCGGCGCGCGGCACGTCATCGTAGATGCCCGGTACCGACAGGCAACCTTCCTGTCCGGTAGCCCGGCCCTCGCGCGACAGGATTTCCGGATTGATGAACACCAGCGGCTGGTTCTTCTCCTCGGAGATGTCGATGACTATGAGCTGGTGGTGCCAGTCGACCTGCGTCGCGGCGAGGCCAATGCCCGGGGCGGCATACATGGTCTCGAACATGTCGGCGACCTGCTGCTTCAGGGTGGCGTCGAAACGCGTGACCGGTGCGGCACGAGTCCGGAGCCGCGGGTCCGGATATTCGAGAATGGTCAATCTGGCCATGGCCTGTCTCCGGGCTCGAAAATGCTGCTAATGTGAAGCCCAATGTCCGGACACCACTTGGAATTTCCAGTGTGCCCGTGATGCAGTCCTCAAAGTGAGAGCCTGCGCTTGGCGTGACCTCGGGCGGAGAGTTTATAACAGCATATGGAATGAGGCTGGGCGCGCGCGCACGCGTGCGGCATAGGGCGAGGACAGGAGCAGAAATGGTCTCAAATCAAATGGTTATACGCCCGCTGAACAGGGCCGGGATCGCCGCGGGCCTTGCCCTGCTGTTTACGGCGGGCTGCCAGACGCTGGATGAGCCCAGTGCTCCGGCGGAGGCACCGGCAGCACCCGTCCGGACGGCCGCGCCAGTGCAACAGGAAGAGAATGCGGTGGAAGCGGCCATCGCTCGCGCCCCCGCGCCAGGCTCGGCCCCCGCGGTCCCTGCGGCAGCGCCGGTGCCCAGTGCAGTTCTGAACCCCAACGCTCCCGACAGGTATGTGGTCAAGCGCGGCGACACGCTGTGGGGCATTTCCTCGATGTTCCTGCGCGACCCCTGGCTGTGGCCGGAGATCTGGCACGTCAACCCGGCGGTCGCCAATCCGCACCTTATTTATCCGGGCGACACGCTGGCGCTGGTCTACGGCACGGGCGGCGCGGCGGGCACACCCGAAATACGCCTGATCCCGGGCGACGCGATCCGGGTATCGCCACTGGTGCGCAGCAGATCGATCGATGGGCCCATCGCGAGCATCCCGTATGAGGCCATCGCCGCATTCCTGGGCAAGCCCGGACTGCTCGCGAAGGAAGACGTGGCCCGCGCACCGAAAGTGGCCGCCGTACACGACGAGCACCTGGCGGGCAGCCTCGGCAATTCCGTCTACGTCAAGGGCATGCAGAGCTACACCCCGGGCCGCTACTCCGTCGTGCGCGTCGGCGAGGAATTGAAGGATCCGGAAACAGGCCGGGTGCTGGGCTACATGGCCAGCTACGCGGCCGCAGCCAATGTGGATTCAACCACTGGCCAGGTGTCGAAGGCCCTGCTGGTGGAGAGTTTCCGCGAGACGCTCGAGGGCGATGTGCTGTTTGCCGCGGAAGTGCAGGTGCCGGGCAGCGATGTCATTCCGCATGCGCCGACGACGAATATATCGGGGCAGATCATGGCGGTGGTCGATGGCATGACCCAGATCGGCCAGTACAAGGTCGTCGCCATCAATCGCGGCACCCGGCACGGCGCGGAAGTCGGTCATGTGCTTGCCATCGATCAGAAGGGCGCAATGGTCGCCGACGGCTCCTGCAAGACCTTCGGCAAGCCCACTTGCCGCGGCACGGTCCAGCTGCCGGATGTACGCGCCGGCACACTGCTGATCTTCAAGACCTACGAACAGATGAGCTACGCGCTGGTGGTCGAGACGACCGTGCCCGTGCGCGTGGCGGACATGGTGCGCACGCCGTAACAGGCAGTTTCCGCGCAAACACGACAGTTAAGGGCCCGCCTCGAGCGGGCCCTTCGCTTTTAGGCTGGCGGCACATGCAGGATTCCGCCATCACCAGCTGGCTGGCCGCTTCGGGGGCCAGGCTGCTTCGCCGCGGCGATACGCACTGGCCGGCGCAACTCGCCGCGCTCGCGGACGCCCCACCCCTGCTCTATGCACTCGGCAATGTCGAGTTGCTGCGCAAGCCGCAGCTGGCGATCGTCGGCAGCCGCCATCCCACGGCGGCGGGACGCTCGCTGGCGATGCAGTTTTCCAGGGATCTAGCCGCGGCCGGGTTCGTCATCACCAGCGGCCTGGCACGTGGCATCGACGCGGCCGCGCACGAGGCCGCGCTCGCTGCCGGCGGCACCACCATCGCCGTATGCGGCACCGGGCTGGATATCTGCTATCCGGCGCAACACCGGATGCTGTTCGATCGCATTGCACGTGATGGCCTCGTGGTGTCGGAATTTCCGCCCGGAACTCCGCCCCGCGCGCCGCACTTCCCGCAACGCAATCGCATCATCTCGGGTCTGGCGCGCGGTGTGGTGGTGGTGGAAGCCGCCGCTGGCAGCGGCTCATTGATCACCGCACGCCACGCGCTGGCTCAGGGCCGGGAAGTGTTCGCCGTGCCTGGTTCGCCGCTCAATCCACTGGCCGCCGGCTGCCTCGAACTGTTGCGCGAGGGCGCAACGCTGGTACGCAATGCGGCTGACATGCTGCCGGAGATAGCAATTCAGATCGAAGCAAATGTCCAAGTCGATCAACAGCTTGGATTGCCGATAGACGGCGCCTCAGGTGTTTCGCGGTTGGACAAGGATTACGAAATGCTGTTAGATGCGCTCGGCTTCGAGCCCTCCACTGTCGATGATCTGGTGGAAAGAACCGGTCTGATGCCCGGTTCCGTCGCCTCCATGTTGTTGATCCTCGAGCTGGAGGGTCGGGTCGAAGCCCGCCCCGGAGCGCTGTACAACCGCACTGCATAAAGAATGAACGGTACCGTCCTCGATATCCTGCTGTACGTCTTCGATCGCTACATGTTCGATGAAGCGCCCGAAGTGCCAGAGCGCGAGGTCCTGGCGCAGGACCTCACCAGCGTCGGCTTCGGCGAAGCCAATGTGGAGCGGGCGCTGGACTGGCTGGCGGACCTCGCCGGCGAGCGCAACCGTGTGGCCCTGCCTGCCGGCAGCGCGGAATCCGCCCCGCGGCGCAGACCCGCGCTGCGCCTTTACAACACCGCGGAAATGACACGCCTGTCGGTGGAATGCCGTGGCCTGCTGCTGTCGCTGGAGGAAGTGGGCATCCTGAACCCGGCGCAACGCGAGCTGGTCATCGACCGGCTGCTGGCGCTGGACGTGGAAGATCTGTCCGAGGAGCAGGTGCGCTGGGTGGTGCTGATGGTGCTTTCCAGCCAGCCGGGCCAGGAACAGGCCTGCGCGCGAATGGAGACGCTGGTCTTCGAATCCGAACCGGGCTCGACACATTGAGCGCGGCGCGGCTCCTGCACAGGGGGTCGCGACAGCGCCACCCTTGCAGCCATGGCTGAAAACCTCGTCATCGTCGAATCGCCGGCCAAGGCGAAGACCATCAAGAAGTACCTCGGCAAGAGTTTCGAGGTGCTGGCTTCGTACGGCCACGTGCGCGACCTCGTGCCCAAGGAAGGCGCGGTGGATCCCGAGCACGAGTTCGCGATGCGCTACCGCATCATCGAGCGCAACGAAAAGCACGTCGAAGCCATCGCCAAACAGCTGCGCAAGGCCGATGCGCTGTACCTCGCCACCGACCCGGACCGCGAGGGGGAAGCCATCTCCTGGCACCTGCACGAGCTGCTGAAGGAGAAGGGCGAGCTCGAGGGCAAGGAAGTGCATCGCGTGGTGTTCTACGAGATCACCAAGAACGCCATCCAGGCGGCCATCAAGGAACCACGCAAGCTGGCGATGGACCTGGTGAATGCGCAACAGGCGCGGCGCGCGCTGGACTACCTGGTGGGCTTCAACCTGTCGCCGCTGCTGTGGAAGAAGGTGCGGCAGGGGCTGTCCGCAGGCCGCGTGCAGAGCCCGGCGCTGCGCATGATCTGCGAGCGCGACGAGGCCATCGACGCCTTCAAGCCGCAGGAATACTGGACCATCGAGGCCGAAGGGCAGCACAGCGAGGTCACGTTCCCGCTGAAGCTCATCGAGTACTCCGGCAGGAAGGTGGAGCAGTTCAGCTTCACCAACGAGGCACAGGCGCGCGAGGCCGAGGCTTCGCTGAACAAGGCCGCGGGTGGCGAGCTCACCGTCGACACCATCGACCGCAAGCAGCGCAAGCGCAATCCGGCGCCGCCCTTCACTACGTCCACGCTGCAGCAGGAAGCCGCGCGCAAGCTGGGTTTCTCGGCACAGCGCACGATGCGTCTGGCGCAACAGCTGTACGAGGGTGTGGATTTCGGCGAGGGCGCGGTCGGTCTCATCACATACATGCGTACGGACTCGGTGAACCTCGCAGCCGAGGCAGTCACCGAGATCCGCGCGGTGATCGAGCGCCTGTACGGCAAGGATGGTCTCGCCGAAGAACCCCGTGTCTACAAGACTAAGTCGAAGAACGCGCAGGAAGCGCATGAGGCGGTGCGTCCCACTTCCGCTTCGGTCACGCCGCAGCAGCTGGAAGGCAGGATCGACGCCGACCAGCTGAAGCTCTATGCGCTGATCTGGAAGCGCGCGGTCGCCTGCCAGATGGCCCATGCCGTGTTCGACACCGTGGCGGTGGACCTGATCGCGGGCAATCGCGGCTCCGGTCATGTGCTGCGCGCCAACGGCTCCACCCTGGTGAAGCCCGGCTACATCGCCGTGTACCAGGAAGGCTACGACGACACCAAGGCCGCCGAGGACGACAACGACCACGTGCTGCCGGCCATGAACGAGGGCGATCTGGTCAGGCTTTCCAACCTGCACGGCGAGCAGCACTTCACCGAACCGCCGCCGCGCTTCTCCGAGGCCTCGCTGGTGAAGGCGCTGGAGGAGTACGGCATCGGGCGCCCCTCGACTTACGCCTCCATCATTTCCACGCTGCGCGACCGCGAGTACGTGGACATGGATGCGCGGCGTTTCATCGCCACCGACATCGGCAAGATCGTCAGCCGCTTCCTGACCAAGTATTTCACCCGCTATGTGGAATACGGCTACACCGCCGACATGGAAGACGAACTCGACGCCGTGTCGCGCGGCGAGGAGCCGTGGACCACGCCGCTGGAGAAATTCTGGAAGCCCTTCATCGACCAGGTCGAGGACGTTGAGAAGAACGTCGACCGCGCCGAGGTCGCGATGGCGCGCGAACTGGGCACGGAGCCGGTCTCGGGCCGTCCGGTCTCCGTGCGCATGGGTCGCTTCGGGCCTTCCGTGCAGGCCGGCACCAAGGACGATGTGGAGAAGCCCAAGTTCGCCGGACTTCGCCCGGGCCAGAAGATGGACACCATCACGCTGGCCGATGCGCTGGTGCTGTTCCAGCTGCCGCGCAAGCTGGGCGAAACCGCCGAGGGCGACGCGATCACCGTGGCCATCGGCCGCTTCGGGCCGTACGTGAAGTACGGCAGCAAGTACGTGTCGCTGAAGGAGCCCGACGATCCCTACACCGTCACGTTGCAGCGTGCGATCGAGGTGATCGAGGCGAAGAAGGTGGCCGATGCGAACCGCATCATCCAGGACTTCGGCGTCGACGACATCCAGGTGCTGAACGGGCGCTATGGTCCCTACATCACCGACAAGCAGCGCAATGCGCGCATCCCGAAGGACCGTGACCCGAAGACGCTGACGCTGGAAGAATGCCGGGCGCTGCTCGCCGCCGCTCCGCCGCGTCCGGCGCGTGGGCGCTTCGGCCGGCGTGGCGCGCCGGCCAGGGCCAAGGCCGCCGCATCGGCGCCAGCTGCGGACGCTGCGGCGAACGGCAAGGCACCCGCAGCCGGAACGAAAGACAAGACTCCGGCGAAGGACAAGGCAAAAGCGAAGGCGAAGGCGAAGGCGAAGGCCCCCGCCAAGGCCAAAGGCAAGGCCAGGACTGCCGCCAAGACCAAAGCCGCACCCAAGAAGGCCGTTACCGTAGCCTGAGCGCGCCTCAATGCCTCTTGGGCATGAGCTGGCGACGAACTGTCGTTTCCCTGCAGGAAAGGCCGCGGATACTCTGCAACCCGGCCACTCAGGAAGTCATATGACGAGCCGCGGCTCGCGCCGCCGCCCGACTTCCGGGAGGCCACCAGTTCCGCCGACAAGCCAACCCCCCAATGCTGATCGGCTTGCCTGACGGCTCATCCCGACCGGATGAGCCGTTTTTTTACGCGAGATGTTTGCGGAAATGCGCCAGCGTGCGCTCCCACGCCAGGTTTGCCGCCGCCTCGTTGTAGCGGGGCGTGGAATTGTTGTGGAAGCCGTGCTGCGTGTCCGGATACACGTGGGCCTCGTGCACCACCTTGTTCGCCTTCAGCGCGGCCTCATACCCCGGCCATTGCGCGTTGATGCGCTCATCGGTGGCGGCGTACTGGATCAGCATCGCCGCCTTGATCTTCGGCACCTCTTCCGGTGCCGGTGCGGCGCCGTAAAACGGCACGCCGGCGGCAAGGTCCGCACCCAGCGTGACCGCGAGATGGTTGACGATGCCGCCGCCGAAACAGAACCCCGTGGCGCCAAGCCTGCCGTTCGACAGTGCATGCGTCTTCAGGAAGCGGGCGCTGTTGACGAGATCCACCCGCAGCTTCGCCTGGTCGAGCCCGGATTGCAGCGTGCGGCCGTCATCGTCATTGCCCGGATAGCCCCCTGCAGGCGCGAGTCCATCCGGCGCCAGCGCCAGGAAGCCAGCCACCGCCAGTCGCCGCGCCACATCTTCCACGTAGGGGTTCAGGCCGCGGTTCTCGTGCACCACCAGCACCGCGGGAAACGGACCATTGCCGGTGGGCTGCACGAGATAGCCGCGCATTTTCCCCGAGTTGCCGCCCGGCGAGGGGTAGTCCACATAGCGCGCCTTGATGCGCGCATCGGTGAAGGAAATTGTCTGTGCCTCGGCATAACGCGGGAACAGGGCCTGTGCCATCGCCAGCGCCGATATGCCGCCGATCACCAGTGCCCGCGCACGCGCAAGAAATTCACGCCGATCGATGTAGCCGTGACAGTACTCGTCGTACAGGTCGTAGACGCGCTGGTCGATCTGCTGCTGGGTGGGAACCAGGTTCTGTGCCGCGTTCGCCATGTGTCATCCTCCATGCCCGCAGCGCGGGTGATGCGGGCGAGCCTGCCCCGGTTTCAGCGCTGCGGCAACTCCACGTCGTCGAATAGCGTATTGGTCTCCGCCTGGTTCGCGACACCACGCGCGCGATCGACGAGCCTGCGCGTCAGGTGCGGCGCCAGCAGGCTGATGAACTCGTACTGGTGCTTGCGCAGCAGCGCCGAGCGGTCGAACCCCACCCAGGTCACGTGGCCGGGGAACAGGTGGCCGGCCTCGAGCACGGCGAGGTCCATGTCCTCGGCCGGATCCAGCGCCATGTTGGCGACGATGCCCACGCCGATGCCCAGCCGCACGTAGGTCTTGATCACGTCGGCATCGCGCGCCGCCAGCGCGATGTTGGGATGGATGTTGCGCGCGAGGAAGGCCTCGGTCAGCGACGCAGCGCCGGTGAAACTGAATGAATAGGTCACGATCGGGTGTTCGCCCAGTTTCTCCAGCGTCAGCCGCTGCTCGCCGGCGAGTGCGTGGCCACGCGGCACGATCACCTGCCGGTGCCAGCGGTAGCAGGGCAGCAGCACGAATTTCTCGAACAACGCGGCCGAGCCGGTGCCGATGGCCAGGTCCACCCGCCCGGTCTTCGCCATGTCGGCGATCTGCTCGGAAGTCCCCTGCAGCAGGTTCAGCTGCACCTTGGGATAGCGCTCGCGGAATGTCTTGATGACCGGCGGCAGCACATAGCGCGCCTGCGTATGCGTGGTGCCGATGGACAGCGTGCCGGCGCTGTCGTCCTTGTAGTCGGTGGAGATGCCCTTGATGTTCTGGATCTCGCGCAGCACGCGCACCGCGCACTCCACCACGCGTTCGCCCGGCGGCGTCACCTTCGACAGCGCGCGGCCACGGCGCACGAAGATCTTGAAACCCAGCTCGTCCTCCAGCTGCCGCAGCTGCTTGCTGACGGCGGGCTGCGTGGTATAGAGCTTGGCCGCCGCGTTGGTGATGTTCAGTTCGCTCTGCGCGACGGTGGCGAGGAATCTCAGTTGCTGCAATTTCATGTGAGGCAGGCTCACACGCCATGTCGAAGGCGCACAACGACGGCACCGGCATGTCGTTAGAACGAAATGATAGGATCGCGCCCCCATGCAGTACCGCCACAGCTTTCACGCGGGAAATTTCGCGGATGTGCATAAGCACATCGCGCTGCTGCAGCTGATCGAGTCGCTGCGCCGGAAGGCCAAGGGGTTCCTGTTCCTGGATACACATGCCGGCGAAGGGTTGTACGACCTGGCCGAGCCCGATGCCCGCCACAGCGCGGAAAGTGAAGCCGGCATCCGGAAGCTGGAGGCCGCCGTTGCCCGACGCACTGCCGGCGACCTGCATGCCGCGATACGGCTGTACCTGGATGCGGTGGAGCAGGTCCGCCATGCGCATGGCAATGCGCGCCATCTGTATCCGGGTTCTCCCTTGCTGGCCGCCTCCCGGTTGCGCGAGGTGGACCAGGTCATCTGCGTGGAAACCCAGCCGCAGACAGCGCGCGCGCTGCAGCGCGCCTTCGAGCGCAACCCGGCGTTGCTCGCCACAGCGCCGCGCGTGTTGTCCGGCGACGGCTACCACGAAGTGAAGAGCCTGTTGCCTCCGGCGCTGCGGCGCGGGCTTGTCCTCATCGATCCACCATACGAGTCCGCGGACGAGGAACAGCAGGTCGCCGCCACGCTGCGGGCCGCCCTCGAGCGCTTCGAGACCGGCGTGTACGCAGTCTGGTATCCGATCAAGAAGCAGCACGACTGCGACCTGTGGCTGGCGCGGATCACGCGCGGCATCGAGCGGCCGACGCTGGCAGTGGAAATGTGCCTGTCACCACCGGATCATGCGGCCGGCCTGAATGGCTCCGGCATGCTGGTGGTCAACCCGCCCTGGCAGTTCGACAGCGAGGCGCGGCAGTGGCAGGAAGAACTGCATCAACTGCTGGGTGGCAACGCGGGTGGATCAGTAAGATGGCTGGTACATGAATAACAAGGATCGCTACGCGGTCGTCGGCCACCCCGTCGCGCACAGCCGCTCGCCATTCATCCACGCGCGCTTCGCCGAACAGACACATCAGCCGCTGGAGTACGGCACCATCGACGCGGCACCCGCCGGGTTCGAGGCCGTGGTACGAGAGTTCTTTGCCGCGGGCGGCAAGGGTCTGAACGTCACTGTGCCGCACAAGGAGGCCGCATTCCGGCTGGCCACCGAACTCACGCCGCGCGCGCAGCGCGCGCAGGCTGTCAACACGCTGGGCCTTGCGAAGAACGGCAAGCTGCTGGGCGACAACACCGATGGCACCGGCCTTGCGCGCGACCTGCTGAACAACCAGCGCATCGCCATCGCCGGCCGCCGCCTGCTGCTGCTGGGCGCGGGCGGCGCCGCGCGCGGTGTGCTCGCGCCGCTGATCGGCCTGCGGCCCAGCCTGCTCACCATAGTGAACCGCACCCCGCAGCGTGCCGTGGAACTGGTGCGGATGTTCGAAGACCTGGGGCCGCTGCGCGCCATCGGCCATGAAGAGCTCGGCGATGAGACCTTCGACATCGTGATCAATGCCACGGCGGCGAGCCTCGCCGGCGAGGTGCCGGCGCTGCCGCCTGCCATCGTCAACGCGCAGAGCATCTGCTACGACATGGCCTATGCCCGCGACGACACGCCGTTCGTGCACTGGGCGCACCAGCGCGGCGTGGCGCGCGCGGTCGACGGTCTCGGCATGCTGGTCGAACAGGCGGCCGAATCCTTCCACGTATGGCGTGGCCTGCGCCCGGACACGGCATCGGTGCTTGCCGCATTGACGGCGGAGTTGCGCGGCTAGCGGCGTACTTGGGATACTTCCGGCCAGCGCGCTTTGGGGCGCCTCCGGTCCGTGGCAAGGGATCTCCCACCCAGCAACGGTTGAACCTCGCGTTCCAACCTTCTTCCAGCCTGTCATCAGCGGACGTCGGGCAGCAATGGAAGGAAGGTCATGAAACTGTTCCGTCTCAACCCGAGCCCCGCACTCGAATCCCTGCGCAAGGAAGCCAAAGGCTGGCTGAAATCCCTGCGGGCCGGCGATGTGCCGGCTGCCGACCGGCTGCGCAAAGCCCTGCCCCGGCACAGCGGCGTACCCACGCTGCGCACCGTGCAACTGGCGCTGGCGCGCGAACGCGGCTTCGCCGGCTGGTCGCAGCTGAAGGAGTTCGCCGAGCAGGATGGAGATCGCCGCAAGTTCGCCGAGGAGATGCTGCGGCAGATGATCTTCCGCGGCGACCCGGACATCGGTGCGGCGTTGCTGGCACGGCATCCCCAACTGGCCGATTTCGACTTCTACACCGCAGTCGCGACCGGCAGGCTCGCGACAGTCAACCAGCATCTGGCCCGCGACGAAGGCCTGGCCTCCCGCGCCGGCGGTCCGCTGGACTGGCAACCGCTGCTGTATCTCGCTTACTCGCGCCTGCCGGGTCATGCCGCGCAATCCGTGGAGATCGCCCGCGCCCTGCTCGACCATGGCGCCGATCCGGATGCGCGATGGCAGGATGAATGGGGCAACCCGTTCACGGCACTCACCGGTGTGGTCGGCGAAGGCGAAGGCGTCAAGCCGCCACATTCCCGGGCAGCTGAACTCGCGGCACTGCTGCTGGAGCGCGGCGCGTCACCCTTCGACACGCAGACGCTGTACAACAATTCCATCGTCGGCGACGACACGCACTGGCTGGACGTGCTGTGGAGCGCCAGCAACGCGCGCGGCATGACCGACAAGTGGTCGGCCCTGCCGCCCGTCGGCGCCGATGGCCAGCAGCAGCCGCGACAGCTGGATTACCTGCTGGGCAATGCGATCACGCACCGGAACCCCAGGCGCGCGGCCTGGCTGCTGGAGCACGGCGCGGACCCGAACAGCATTCACGTCTACAGCAAGCGTCCGCTGCCGGAACTCGCGCGATTGCAAGGCACTCCCGGGATCATTGCGCTGTTGCGCCAGCATGGCGCGGTCGACCGGCCCCTGGGCGACACCGACGCATTCCAGCTGGCGTGCCGCCACGGCGAATTCGACCGCGCGCTTGTCATCGCCAGCACGTCCATCGAAATCATCGGGCGCGCCGAGGCGCTGATGGTGGCCGCTGCATTCGGCCGCATCGAGCTGATCGACGTGCTGCTTGGACGCGGCATGCCGGTGGACATCATGGATGACGGCGGCGCACGGCCATTGCACGCCGCGGTGATGCACGATGCACGCCAGTCCGTCGCACACCTGCTCGCACGCGGGGCACTGGTGGACACTCCGACACGACACTACGGCGGCGCGATGGGTACCGCAGCGCATTTCAAGAGGCAGGAGTGCGCAGGGCTGCTGGCTCCGCACAGCCGCGACGTGCACAACATGGTGTCGCTGGGATTGATCGAGCGGCTCATGGAGCTGTTCGCCGCCGAACCGGCATTGGCCAATTCGCCGCATTTCCGCCACGGTTCCACGCCGTTGTTCTGGCTGCCGGAGGACGAGGCATCTGCCGTGCAGATGGCGCGTTTCCTGCTGAACCACGGCGCCGATGTGTCGGCACGCAACCAGGAAGGCAGGACCGCGGCTGAACAGGCGCGGCTGCGCGGCAAGAACGAGCTGGCGCGGGTGCTGGAAGGTTGAGCCGGGCACGCGCCCCGCAGGGCACGCTGTTCTAGTAGCGAGACGGCCGGGTGAACTTCACGACGAGCAGATCCGCCAGCCAGGAGACGCCGGACCACATGCCCAGGAAGATCAGCCAGCACACCACGCCGAAGGCGCCCGCCACCATCAGGCTTGCCGGGTCGAGGTTGAACGAGGGCAGGAAGTCATGCCAGGTAGCGAGTCCGATGTCGCGGTCATAGTGGCGCGCGAGAAAGCCGATCTGTCGCCAGATCGATCCGGACAGCCCTTCCATCATCGCCTGCAGGCGCGCCAGGTTGTCCACCATGGCCTGCACGGCCTGCCCTTCGGCGTGGAAGCTCTGGTCGGGGCTCGCCAGGTGATGCTTCACCAGCGTATCGAGCCCGCCCCCGTGGAAACGGTTCGCGATCTGCTGGAAAGGTGCCAGGTCGATCGTTACCTGGTCGAGCCGCCCGCCAACGCGCTGGTGGTACTGGGTGATGAACCCGGGCACGCAGCCACCAACCAGCACGCCGCCGATGAGCACCAGCCTGTCGAGCAGACCGCGGAACAGGCTCATGGCGGCAACCGCGGGCTTACAGGAAGGACTTGGAAAAGCCGAGCGTCAACAGCCTGGGCTTGCCCTTGTAGCCGGGAATCTCGACCTTGTACTGCTCGTATTCGGCGCGCACCGCCAGTGATCCGAACTTCAGCTGCACGCCGCCACCAAAGGCGAACTTGGTGTCGTCGGTGCTGATGTCGAGGTTCGGCACGTTCACATCGACTCGCGCGAGCCCTGCCTTCACGTACACGTCCAGGATGGGCAACGGAATGGGGACGTAGAACAGGCCATAGCCCGCGAATCCCTTGTACTTGAATTCGTCACCATCGCCCCGGGGTTTGCCGAAGTCGACGTAGTCCAGTTCCGCGCCGAGGTATGACACCGCACGCACACCGGCAAACACCTTCCACGCGAAATCCTTGTCGTCGTAGTCATCGGGCTTGCCGGAAACATCGGCGGTGCTCTGGCCGATGCCGGCTCCCACGTAGAAATCGATGCCGGGCACACCCTGCGCGTGCGCCGGGACCGCGGCAAACGCGAAGGCAGCGCTCGCACCCAATGCGGCAACTATGTAGTGCAGGCCGGATCCGGCTCGCTTGCGGGATGTGGACATGGTTCCCTCCTTCTGTTCGGAACATGACTTGAGCGACGCATCAGTCGCCTTTTGCATACTGTAGCAGTGGGGGTATGGGGCGAAACTGTCGCCACTTTCACACTTCCGGAACACCGGCGTGGTCGCGTCGTGGGGCATCCGCAACAGCAGGTGTCCGCGACATCTGCTGCAAAAAAGAAAAAGGCCCGCGATTCGCGGGCCATTTTCATGTCGGTCGACTGATGAGGATCAGGCGCCGCCCGGAGGGCCACCACCCGGAGGACCACCAGGACCACCACCGCCAAATCCGCCACCGCCGCCGCGACGCGCGGCCTGCGCAGCTTCAAACGTCTTGTTCTGTTCCGGCGTCAGCACCTTGCCTACCTCGGTGGTGAGCTTGGTGCGTGCAGCGGTGCGGGCCGCCTGCACTTCCGGGCTGGGAGGACCGCCCGGCGCAGCCGCCGGCACTTTCTTCATGTCCTCCAGATAAGCGTTCGCGATCTTGTCGATCGACGCCTTCTGCGCATCAGTGAGCTTCAGTTCCGGCGCACCCAGTCCAAAGCGCTGGACCACTTCGGCCGCTGTAGTCGGTTGGGCGCCAAAGCCGCCACCGCCGCCCGGACCACGCCCACCACCACCCGGCGGACCACCGCCTGGGGCCTGCGCGAACGCGCCCGTGGAAACCATCGACATTGCGGCGGCCGCGACCACCAGTATTCCTCTCAATCTCTTGCTAACCATATGCCCCCCGGGGCAGTTGTTGACGGCGTGCATCATAGACCTGTGGCCTGCCCCCAGGGCTGCCATGTGATGACAGGACGATCGGGTTACACGTTTTTCATCCCAATAGTGTGATCTTTCACTGCGCCGGCAGTGACGGCATCGATGGTGGTACGCGCCAAGTCGGGAAAATCACAGAACAGGCCATCGATGCCAGCCGCGATGTGGGCGCGGACCTCGGCGGCAAGATTGCCATGCGTGGCCATGCCACCCTGCCGTCGCAATGCCTGCGGCAGAAACTGGTTCTCGGCGCGAAATGTCCAGACATGCACGGCCAGTCGTTCGGCATGTGCGTCGGCCACCAGCACCGCCGGCACGAATCCATCGCCGCTGTTCATCACCATGGCTTTTTCCACCCCGATGGCGGTGGCGTACTCTGCCACGCGATGCAGCCCGGCCCTGGTTGCCATCGTGGCGTAGCGCGCGCCTTCATCAACCAGGTCCCACGGACCACCGGTGCCTGCCATCAGCTGTACCAACGGGTATTCGCACTCGCGGCGCAATGCCCGCAGATTGCCCACCTCGAAGCACTGGATGAACACCGGCGCCTTGCCCAGGCCGCTTTTCAACGCCTTCAGCAGCAGCGGCTCCAGCGCCAGTCCATGCGCCGCGAAATGCGACGGATGCTTGGTCTCCGGATACACACCGATCGGTGCCTGGCCTGCCAGCGCGCGCGTTGCATTCACCTGCGCAAGCAGTGCCAGGATCTCCTCGAAGGTGGGTACCTCCAGACGACCGTCGTAGCGGCTGTTGCCGGGACGCAGTTGTGGAATGCGTTCGTGCGCACGCAGTGTCTTCAGTTCCGCGAGCGTGAAATCCTCGGTAAACCAGCCGGTGACCTCGTTGCCATCGATGCGCTGGGTGCGGCGGCGCGTGGCGAACTTCGGATGCGAGCCCACGTCCGTGGTGCCGCCGATCTCGTTCTCGTGGCGCGCCACCAGCACGCCGTCGCGGGTAGCAACCAGATCGGGCTCGATGTAGTCGGCACCCTGCACGATGGCAAGCGAATAGGCAGCCAGCGTGTGCTCGGGCAGATAGCCGCTCGCTCCCCGGTGCGCGATCAGCAGTGGCTTGCCGGCGGCCATCAGCGCATCGTCACCAGTTCTTCGGAGGCGGTGGGATGGATGGCGACCGTGTCGTCGAAGTCGCGCTTGGTGGCACCCATGCGCACCGCGACGGCAAAGCCCTGCAGCATCTCGTCGACGCCCCGGCCGGCCAGATGCAGTCCGACGATGCGCTCCTCCGCGCCAACGGTGACCAGCTTCATGCGGGTCTTCGGTTTCGCTTCCGGAAACGCGTAGTACATCGGCACGAAGGTGGCGTTGTAGCACTTCACCGCGTCGCCGAACTGCGCGCGCGCGTCGGGCTCGGTCATGCCGATCGTACCCAGCGGCGGATGGCCGAAGATCACCGTGGGGATGTTCTCGTAGGACAGCTTGCGGCCCGGCTGTCCACCCCATACCCGGTCGGCGAGGCGCCGGCCGGCCGCGATTGCCACTGGAGTCAGCGTGGCCCTGCCGGTCACATCGCCGATAGCGAACACGCTGGGTACATTGGTCTGCTGGAATTCGTCCACTTCGACATAGCCTTCGGCGTCCAGCTGCAGACCCAGCGCTGGATCGATGAAGCTGGTCACCGGGTCGCGGCCCACGGCCCATATCAATGTGTCCTGACCAATGAGGGTTGCGCCGTTGTCCAGCCGCACTTCGATGCGTCCGCCGGCGTCGCGCTGCAGTGCAGTGGGCATGGTCCGGGGCAACAGCGTGACACCCGCCGCGGCAAGCCCTTCCTGGCTCGCCATACCCAGCATGGGATCGAAGTCGCGCAATAACTTGGCGCCGCGCCACAGGATGGTGACCTCGCAGCCCAGAGCCGCCAGCACGCCGGCGAATTCCACCGCCACGTAGCCTGCCCCCACCAGGGTGACACGCAGGGGACGGTGCGGCAGTTCGAAGAATCCGTCTGAATCGATGCCCAGTTCGGCACCGGGAATGGCCGGACGGCGCGGACGCCCGCCGGTGGCGAGCACGATGTGCTCGGCATTGATGCGGCGGCCGGCGACTTCCACCGCATGCGCATCGACCAGCCTGGCATGGCCACGCACCAGCTCCACCCTGGATTTCACGAGATTGGCCTCGTATATGCCATTCAGGCGCTCGACATAGGCATCGCGCTTCGCCTTCAGGCTGGCCCAGTCGTGGCTGCGCAGCTCGACATCGAATCCATAGCCGCGCGCATCCTGTATGGCATCGGCTAGTTCCGCCGCGTTCCACATCAGCTTCTTGGGTACGCAGCCCACGTTCACGCAGGTACCACCCAGCCGGCCGGATTCCGCCAGCACCACTCGGGCCCCGTACTCCGCCGCGCGCCGGGCGGTGGCGATTCCGCCGCTGCCCCCGCCTATGACAACCAGGTCGACAATTTCACTCATGGCGGGAGTTTACCCGGGACTCGTGTTTTGCCGTGGATAGCTGCACCCACGCCTCATTATCATGTGCGGCCAATGAATAATCAGAACCCCCTGTTGAACGGCGGACCACTGCCAGCGTTCGACCGCATCCGCCCCGAAGACGTCGAGTCCGGCATCCGGGAACTGCTCGCCGAAAACCGCGCGCGCATCCGGGAACTGGCCGCGTTGCCCGCGCCCAGCTTCCACACGCTGGTGGAGCCGCTCGAGGAATTGCATCACCGGCTGTCGCGCACCTGGTCGCCGATCGGTCATCTCAACGGCGTGATGAACAACGAGGCGCTGCGCGAGCGCTACAACGCCTGCCTGCCGCTGCTGTCGGAGTACGGCACGGATCTCAGCCAGAACGAGCGGCTGTTCCTTGCATACAGCATGGTGCGCGAGCGTGAAGCCGCGCACCTCGACGCCGAGCAGCTCGCCGTGCTGGATCACGCGCTGATCGACTTCCGCCTCGCCGGCGTGGCGCTCGATGGCGCGCGGAAGGATCGCTTCAAGGCGGTGATGCTGGAACTGTCCAGTCTCGGCGCGAAGTTCGAGGAGAACGTGCTGGACTCCACCAGCGCGTTCGACCATGAAGTGACCGAACAGTCCGAACTGGATGGACTTAACGCAATGATCGTGGCGCAGGCGAAGGAACGCGCCACCGCGGCCGGCAAGCCCGGCTGGTTGCTCGGGCTCAACCAGCCCACCTATGTGGCGGTGGTCACCGATGCGCGCTCGCCGGCGCTGCGGCAGGCGTTCTACCGCGCCTGGACGACGCGCGCCGCGCTCACCGGCCCCAGCCCCGCGAAATTCGACAACACGCAGGTGATGGCGGACCTGCTGCGCCTGCGGCACGAAGCCGCGCAGCTGCTGGGTTACCCGAACTACGCGGCCTATGCGCTGGCACGGCGCATGGCGCGCAGCGTCGAGGAAGTGATCAAGTTCCTGCGCGACATGGCCGCCGCGGCGCGTCCCGCCGCGCTGCGGGAACTTGCGGAGCTGGAAGCCTTTGCCGGCCGCAAGCTCGATGCCTGGGACATCACCTACTACTCCGAGCGCCTGCAGGAGGAGCGCTACAGCGTGTCGCAGGAGGAGCTGCGTCCGTATTTTCCGCTGCCGCGCGTCCTCGAAGGCCTGTTCGGCGTGGTCCAGGAGCTGTTCGGCGTGAGCTTCCGCCAGCGCAGCGACGTGGCGCTGTGGCACGCGGATGCGCGCTACTACGACATCCTCGATGCAGGCGGCAACCTGATCGGCGGCTGCTACCTCGACCCCTATGCACGCCAGAACAAGCGCAGCGGCGCGTGGATGGACGACTGCGTGGGCCGCAAGGACATCTCAACCGGCCAGGCCCTGCCGGTGGCCTACCTGGTATGCAATGCACTGCCCGGCGCCGAAGGCCAGCCCGCGCAGCTCACGCACGATGACGTGGTGACGCTGTTCCACGAATTCGGCCATGGCCTGCACCACCTGTTGACGCGGGTGCGCTATCCCTCGATATCAGGCATCAACGGCGTGGCCTGGGATGCGGTGGAACTGCCCAGCCAGTTCATGGAGAACTACGCCTGGCAGCCGCGGGTGCTGCGCGAGATCGCGCGCCACGTCGATACCGGTGCGCCGTTGCCGGAAGAGAAGATCGCGCAGCTGCTGCGCACGCGCAGCTTCCAGGCTGGCCTCGCCACGTTGCGGCAGATCGAGTTCGCGTTGTTTGATTTCCGCCTGCACGCCGAATACGACCCGGCCCGCGGCGCGCGCATCTACGAGATCCTGGCCGAGGTCCGCCAGGAAGTGGCGGTGATCCGCATTCCGGAGTGGAACCGCTACCCGAACAGCTTCGGCCACATCTTCTCCGGCGGTTACGCGGCCGGCTACTACAGCTACAAGTGGGCCGAAGTGCTGGCCGCCGATGCCTTCGCGGCTTTCGAGGAGGCTGGCATCTACGATCGGGCCACGGCGCGGCGTTTCGTCGACGCCATCCTGTCGCGCGGCGGCAGCCGCGATCCGCTGGAAGCCTTCGTGGAATTCCGCGGCCGTCCGCCGGACATCCAGCCACTGCTGCGCCAGCACGGCATCGCCCCTTAGCTGCCGATGGCCACGGCGTGGCGGGTTGCCTCCTCGAACGTCAACCCGTCATGCACCCGTGACTGACTGGCTTGGACCCGTGAGCAGGCCAGTGACCGTCGACCTGTTCCCGGGGTTTCCCGCAAGTCCAGCTGCTGCCCGGGCCGGGTAGTCCAAACTGTGCCCGGCGTCGTTCTCCGCCGCAGCGGCCCTGCATAGACTGCCCGCCAGAGCCATGGCCCAGTCAGATATGTTCAACGTGCGCCGCAGCGACTACGACGTGACCAACACCGTGCGGGTCAGCTCCGCCCCGGATGTTCGCGACGCGGTGCGCTCGCTGTTGCTCGCCATCTGGCCGGGCCTTGATTTCACGCCTCTGGCCCGCGCCTTCCACGACTTCGAGATGGCCTTTACCGGTCGCATGCCCGGTTACTTCGGCGTGGACACGGTGTACCACGACCAGCAGCACACGCTGGACGTGACGCTGGCAATGGCGCGGCTGATGGCAGGCTACGAACTCACCCATGCCGGCACAACGCGCGCCCTTGGCGCGGAGCGCGCCGCGGTGGGCGTATTGCTGGCGCTGTTCCATGACATCGGCTACCTGCGCGAGAAGGGCGAGGCGGCACTGAACGGCGCCGAATTCACGCGCAACCATGTGTCGCGCGGCGCGCGTTTCATGGAGTACTACCTGCCGACCGTAGGCTTTGCACACTGGGCGCGCGTCGTCAGCGAGGTCGTGCACTTCACCGGCTACGAGAAGACCTTCGCGGACATCGGTACGAAAGTCAGCGACCCGCGCGACATCCAGCTCGGCCACCTGCTCGGTACCGCCGACATGATTGCGCAGATGGCCGACCGCTGTTACCTGGAGAAATGCCGCGACCGGCTGTATCCGGAATTCGTGCTGGGCGGCGTCGCGCTGCCCATCGGCGCGACCGGCGACCGCGGCGTGCGCTACGCCTCGGGCCTGGACCTGCTGCGCCAGACGCCGCAGTTCATGGAGGAAACCCTGCACAAGCGGCTGGATGCCGGCTTCAGCAGCGCCTATCGCTATGTCGAAAAGCTGTTCGACGGCCGCAACCCCTACATGGAAGCCATCGAACGCAGCCTTGGTTACCTGCGCCAGATACTGCGCAGCGAGAGCTGGCGCATGTTGCGGCGGACGCCGCAGGTATTCGCCGCCGGCCCCGACCCGCTCACCAGCGTGCGCGGGCTGATGTCCAGCTACTTCAAGCGGGCCTGGTCCCAGAAGTAAACGCGCCCTCCGGCAGCACGTCGACGTTGCGCACGTAGCGCTCGAATATCGCCGGCAGCACCCGCTCCACCGCCGCCCGCGCTTCGATGTCGGCGGCATTCAATGCCGTGCGCAAGGATTCGATGGAGAACGCCGCCAGCGCCCGATCGGCCACGGGCGCATAGCTGAGATGCCAGGGTTCGGGCTGCACGCCGCCGCGCCAGGTCGTGTAGGGACGGTAGAACCCGTGGCGCGCGGCGTTCCCTGCCAGCCACAGGTCGAGATTCGCGAATACTCCGCCTGTTGCGTACTCCTCCGTGACGAACTGCGGGCGGTAGCCGGCCGGCACGGCATTGGCGTCGATCACGTCCATGTCCGTGCCCCAGTGATGGCGACTGGCACCGGGCAACGCCGACCAGTGCAGGATGGCCGCCACGCGCGCGTCGTCATCCAGCATGCGCGCATCGAGCAGGCTGCCATCGGCCGCACGCAGTTCGCGCTCGCCACGATGCTTGCCATTCCAGATCGCCAGCTGCCGCTCGAAATCGCGGAACGATGAGACCGGCACAAGATCAATGCCCGCCGCGCTCGCAGCGGCCCGCAATTGCAGGAATGGCTGCACTACCGCGTGATGCAGGCTGCACCGTGGGTCGGACAGCTCGACGATATGTCCGCGACTGCGTCCCGTCAGTTCCTGCGGCGAAAAATGCACGACTTCTGCCATCCCTTATTTTAGGTCCCTGGCGCCAGATACGTGTGGCCGCCAGCAGTCACGCAGGGGTAACATTCGCGCCAATGCGCAGTCTGAAGACCAAGTTTGCCCTGGCCGGTGCGGCCATAGCCGTGCTGCTGGTGGTGGCCTGCGTTTCCCTGGCGATCATCCTGCGACAGCCTGGTGGTGGCGTGCTGGTGGTCGGCGCCGTGTCGGCCATGGGCATCGCGGCGGTCGCCAGTGCCGCGTGGCTGGCCTTCGTCATGGGCCGGCGCATCACGCAGGCGCTGGAGCAGCTGAACGACACCACCAACCGCATCTCGCAGGGCGACTACACCCAGCCGGTACGGGCATTGCGCGACGACGAACTGGGCGACCTGCAGCGCACCGTCGACCAGATGCGACAGAGCCTGGCCGACACCACCATCACCAAGAACTACCTCGACAACGTGCTCAACAGCATGTCCGATGCGGTGTTCGTGGCGCGCAGCGATGGTTCGATCAAGTTCACCAACCTGGCCGCGCAGCGGCTCACCGGCGTGGATGCCGGCTCCCTGTACGGCCGCTATATCGCAACGCTGCTGCACGCTCCCGAACTCAGCGAGGAAGACCGACTCAAGCGCGCCTGCGAGGTCGGCGAGGCGGTATTGCGCACCGAATCCGGCCAGACCATCCCGGTGTCCTTCACCGGTTCGGAGATCGAGACCGCCGACGAGCAGTTCTCCGGCCGCATCTACGTGGCGCGCGACATCACCGATCGCAAGCGGGCCGAGCGGCGCATCCGCTACCTCGCACGCTACGACGCGCTGACCAAGATCCCCAACCGCATGCAGTTCCAGCACCTGCTGCAACAGGCCATTGCGCGCTCGCTGCGCTCGAATACCGGCCTTGCGCTGCTGTACCTGGACATGGACCACTTCAAGGAAGTGAATGACACCTTCGGCCATGGCGCCGGCGACCGGGTACTCGAGGCGCTGACCGAGCGGCTCACGAGCACGCTTCCCGAGGGCACCATCCTGGGCCGCCTGGCGGGCGACGAATTCGCGCTGTTCATGGACGGCATCTCCGAATCCAATGCCCGCGAGGTGGTGCGCCACCTTTCAGACGACATCCTGAATGTGGTGGCACAGCCCTTCCACGTCGGCGGCCAGGAGGTGTTCCTGTCCGCGTCCATCGGCGTCGCGCTGTGCCCGCGCGACGCGGAGAACGTGATCGACCTGATCCGCAACGCCGACGCCGCCATGTACTACTCCAAGCAGAACGGCGGCAACAGCTGCGCGTTCTACACCCCGGAGATGAACGCCGCGGCGGTGGAGCGGCTGATGCTCAAGAGCAAGCTGAAGCGGGCCATCGAGCGCGAGGAATTCGTGGTCGCCTACATGCCCAAGGTGAACATCGCCGACGGCCACATCACCGGCGCGGAGGCGCTGCTGCGCTGGCGCGCGCCGGGCCATGGCGATATCCCGCCCTCGCAATTCATCCCGCTGGCGGAGGAAAACAACCTCATCGGCAGCATCGGCGAATGGGTGCTGGATCGCGTCTGCCAGGACTATGCGGGCCTGGATTCGCAGGGCCTCGCACCGGGCCGCATCTCGCTCAATCTTTCCCTGAAGCAGCTGCGCCAGGCCAGTTTCATCCTGGACTGCGCATCGCTGTTCGCGCGGCGTGGCGTGTCCCCGAAGCAGCTGGAACTGGAGATCACCGAAACCACCCTGATGGCGGACCCGAAGCGCACCATCGGCATGCTGCGGGAGCTGGCCTCCCTGGGCCTGCACCTGTCCATCGATGATTTCGGCACCGGCTATTCCTCGCTGTCAGCGCTGCAGCAGTTCCCCATCGGCACGCTGAAGATCGACCAGTCCTTCGTGCGTGACGTCAACGAGGACCGCAACGATGCCACCATCGTGCGCACCATCATCGAGATGGGCCACAGCCTCGGCATGCTGGTGGTGGCCGAAGGCGTCGAAACCCGCGCCCAGCTGGAGTTCCTGAAGGCCGCCGGCTGCGACCAGGCGCAGGGCCAGCTGTTCGGCGAACCCTGCTCCATCGACGCCCTGAGTCACCTGCTGGCCCAGCAGGTTGGCGGCTCCGCCTCGCCCTTTCCCTTCTTCGCGCGCAAGGCCATCTCCGGCACCGACCTGCGCGCCTGAGGCGCGCAGGGTTCGTCAGGTGTCGTCGCGGTAGCGACGGAGCCGGACGACGCCATAGGCCATCGCCGCTGCTGCAATCAGGCCCAGCCACAGATCCGGCCGCGGAAACAGCATGCTCCAGTCGATCTGCAGATTGATCGAGCCATCGGCCGGCAGGTCGGCGGCACGGTGGATGAACGGCTGTGCCAGACGCTTGCCGACGAAGCTCGCGACATGGCGGGTGTCAAAGAGCAGATGCTCGGCCACGGCCAGGGCAACGGGTGGGACGATCGCATACACAATGGGCGTGCGCCTGGCGAGCACGGAAGCCAGCATCAGGTAGGTTGCAACCGGCGCATACCAGAGCACCGCGAAGAACCAGCCACCCGCCAGGTACGGCAATGTCTTCAGGCTGCCGAGCATCAACCCGCCGAGATGGGATTCGAACGGGGCGAAGCGCAGGCCGATGATCAGAGCCAGCAGGGGCTGGAGCACCACCGACAGCAGCAGCACGTACAGCGGCATCAGCAGCAGCGCCAGGCCGAGTTTCGTCAGCACGGTCTGTGCATCTGAAACCGGCAGGGATTTCCAGAACAGGATGCTGCGGTCCTTGCGCTCCGCCAACAGGCAGTCAAGCAGATAGATGCCAGTGACGATGCACGCGAACAGGCCGATCGCCGAGCTGATGCCAAGCAGTGAAGCAGCCCCGATCTGCACCGCACGGTCCGGACTCTGCAGTGGCTCGTTGGAGATATTGATGCCACTGATGTTGTTGATTCCCCAGACCGCGGCGACCAGCAGCAGAGCCACGCCGATCAGGGGCGCCATCCACAGGCCGCGGTGTTCCCAGAGCTCGCGCCGCACCAGCGTCAGGTACTTGGCATTGCTGTTCATGCCGCCTCCTGCTGCATGCGCGCCACGAACAAGTCGGCAATGGTGGGTGTACCCAGGTCGCCAAGGGGCGCGAGCTGTTCGCGTGCTGCGTTCTCGTAGAAAAGCACGTTGCGTCCCAGTACGGCGCGTTCGCTGAAAGGCCTGAGGGCCCGCGCCGCGGGCAGCTGGTCCGGTTTGACGATGAGCTGTGAATAGCGCTCGCCGATGAGCTCCACCGGCGTATCCAGCACGATCCTGCCCTGTTCGATGAACAGCACGTCGGTCAGCAACTGCTCGATCTCCTCCACCTGGTGGGTGGTCACGAGGATGGTGCGCTCCTCATCCATGTAGTCGTTCAGCAGCGTGTCGTAGAAGCGCCGGCGCACCAGCAGGTCCAGGCCCAGCGTGGGCTCATCCAGCACCAGCAGCCGCGCGCGGATGGCCAGCACCAGCGCCAGGTGCAGCTGCGTCACCATGCCCTTCGAAAGTTCGCGCACCTTGTGGGTCTGCTTCACGTCCGTGGTGGCGAGGAAGGTCTCGGCCCTGGCGCGGTCGAAAGCCGGATGCACGGCCTGCACGTAATCCAGTGCCTGCCTCACCTTCAGCCACTTCGGCAGCACCGCCACGTCGGCGATGAAGGACACCTCGCGCATCAGCACGTCCCGCTCCGAGGTGGGATTGCGGCCGAGCACCGTGAGCGAACCCTGGTAAGGCGTAAGCCCGAGGATGGACTTGATGACCGTGGTCTTGCCCGCGCCGTTGCGGCCAATCAGGCCGACGATGCGTCCGGCACCGACCTTGAAATCCACTCCGGCCACGGCCTGCTTGCCGCTGCCATAGCGCTTGGTCAGGCCACGCGCTTCGATGATCGCAGACATTGTTGTTGGCTCCGTCTTACTTGGTTTGGGTCGGCGGATTCGTCGTTGACGACTCGCCACCCGACCTCGTCGGCAACGGCGGCGTGGCCGGTCCCGACGGTTCCCTGCTCAACAGCTCTTCCGTGCTCAGACCCAGGCGCTGGATGGTGGCGCGGACCCGCGGCCATTCCTGCTCGAGGAAGCGGCTGCGCTCGTCCTTCATCAAGGCACTGCCCGCCCCCGGGGCCACGAACATGCCCAGGCCGCGGCGCTTTTCCACCAGCCCCTCGTCGGCCAGATGCTGGTAGGCCTTCAGCACCGTCAGCGGATTGAGCCGATATTCCGTTGCCACCTGGCGCACCGAGGGCAGGGCCTCCCCTTCCTTCAGTACTCCTTCAAGCATCATCGCCACCACGCGGTCGCGCAGCTGGCGATAGATCGGTTGGGACTCATCCCACTTGGCATCAACGGGGCTCATGGTGGCTGCACTTTATTCGAGCCGTCCGGCCCGATCAGCTCCCGAGTACCGCCCGGAGCGGCGCGAGGGCAACCTGGGCAAGCGCGTTGCCGACCGCGCGCGTGTTGCCGGTGAAGACAACCGCAACGCTGGTGGCGATGAAGGCGGTGGTGGTGACAGCCAGTCCAAAGGCGACGGTGCGATGCACCAGGTCCATCCGGGTTTCATTGTTGATCTCCATGTCCGTGCTCCTGTTTCCACGTTTCGGTCGAGGGATATCCCCTTGCTCCTATAGTGTTATATATAACTACAACACTAGTTACGTGTCAACACTGCATATCGCCTGGGGCGTCTGTAGGGGGCCTGCGACTCCGGGGGCAGTAGAATTCGCCGCCTGCTTTGCCTGCCCTCCCTTCAGCCTGGAGTCCCGATGAAAAAGCCCGTTACCGTCACCATCACCGGCGCCGCCGGCCAGATCGGCTATGCCCTCGCCTTCCGCGTCGCCTCCGGGCAGCTGCTGGGCAACGACCAGCCCGTGAATCTCAATCTGCTCGAGATCACGCCGACGCTGCCCGCGCTGCAGGGTGTGGTGATGGAGCTCAACGACTGCGCGTTCCCGCTGTTGAACAAGGTCGCCGCCACCGATGACGCAAAGGTGGCGTTCCGGGATTCACAGGTGGCACTGCTGGTGGGTGCGCGGCCGCGCGGTCCGGGCATGGAGCGCAAGGATCTGCTGCTCGCCAACGCCGCGATCTTCTCCGCACAGGGCAAGGCGATGAATGAAGTCGCCGACCGCAACATCAGGGTACTGGTGGTGGGCAACCCGGCCAACACCAACGCGCTGATCGCGCGCGCCAACGCGAAGGACCTCAACCCGCGCAACTTCACCGCGATGACGCGGCTCGACCACAACCGCGCGTTGTCGCAGCTCGCGGAGAAGACCGGCACGCACACCACCGACATCCGCCAGCTCACGATCTGGGGCAACCACTCCTCGACGCAGTATCCGGATCTCTCGCATGCCACGGTCAGCGGCAAGGACGCGAAGTCTCTGGTGGACCAGAAGTGGATCGAGGAAACCTTCATCCCGGTGGTGCAGCAGCGCGGTGCGGCCATCATCAAGGCGCGCGGTGCTTCATCGGCCGCCTCGGCAGCTGCCGCTGCGATCGATCATGTGCACACCTGGGTCAAGGGCACGGCGGAAGGCGACTGGGTCTCGATGGCGGTGCCTTCGGATGGCAGCTACGGCATCAAGGAAGGCCTGATCTACTCGTATCCCGTCACCACACAGAACGGCGAGTACAGGATCGTCCAAGGGCTGTCCGTCGACGAGTTCAGCCGCAAGCGCATGGATGCCAGCGAAGCCGAACTGCGCGAGGAGCGCGACGGCGTGAAGGACCTGTTGTAGCGCCATGAACACCTCACGCCTCGCACTACTGGCCATCTCCATCGTGGGAATAACCCTGAGCGCCTGCCAGCCGAAACCGGCCGCCAATGACGGTCTGACCATCCCGAAGCTCGAACCGAAGGTTCGTACGCTCGCCAATGGCCTCAGGGTGTACGCGTTGCCCGATCCGGACACGGCCAGCGTGTCGGTGGCCGTGTGGTACGACGTGGGTTCGAAGAACGACCCGCCGGGGCGCTCGGGTTTCGCGCATCTCTTCGAGCACCTGATGTTCAAGTCCACGGCCAACATGCCGGCGGAAACACTGGACCGGCTCACCGAGGACGTGGGTGGCGTCAACAACGCCTCGACCTGGGATGACTTCACCGACTACTACGAGACCGTGCCGGCCAACCACCTGCAGCGCGTGCTGTGGGCCGAGGCCGAACGCATGGGCTCGCTGGTGGTGGACGACGCCATCTTCAAGTCGGAACGCGCGGTGGTGCAGGAGGAATATCGCCAGCGCATCCTGGCGCAGCCGTATGGACGCCTGTTCGGCCTGTATATCGCGCAGGCGAACTTCGACGTGCACCCCTACGGCCGGCCCGGCATCGGCTCGATCGAGGATCTGGACGCGGCCACCGTGGAAGACGTGCGCGCCTTCCATGCCGCGTACTACCGGCCGGACAACGCCATCCTGGTGGTGGCCGGCAACTTCAGCCAGAAGCAGCTCGACGCCTGGGTGGACCAGTACTTCGCGCCGCTGAAATCGCCGGCCCGCCCGATCCCGCAGGTCGCGGCCACCGAACCGGTACGCGCGCAACCCAGGTCGGTGACGACCTACGTGGCCAATGTGCCGCTGCCGGCGGTGACGTTGTCGTGGCCTTCTCCCGCCGCGGGCAGCCCGGATGTCGCGGCCTGGATGCTGCTCGATGCCATCCTGCAGCGCGGCCAGTCCTCGCGCCTGTACCAGTCGCTGGTCTATGAACAGCAGCTGGCCGCGGAAGTCGGATCGGACTTCGAGGTGCGTGTGGATCCGGGTGTCTACACGCTGCTGGCCATCCTCTCCGAGGGCAAGTCTGCGGATGACGGGCTCAAGTCGCTGGAGCAGGAGATCGCGAAGGTGCGCGACGCCCCGGTGAGCGCGGCGGAGCTGGAGGAAGCACGCAACGAATTGCTCTCCGAAGCGCTGCAGAATCGCGAAACCTCCGATGGGCGGGCTTTCGAACTGGCGCGCTCGGTGATCCTGTTCAAGGATCCGGCCGCCTCCGACCGGCTGCTCGCGCAGCTGCAGACGGTAAGCGCGCAAGACATCCAGCGCGTCGCGAGATCCATCATGGACGATGCGCGCCGCGTGACCATCCGTTACCTGCCGGAGGCGAAGGGCGCGAAGGGCGACGTCATCGCCAGCGCCGGCACCATCACGCCGACGCGCATCGACATCCCGGCGGCGGAGATCCCCACTTATGCGCTCGCGCCGGAGGACCGGCGCCAGAAGCCACCGGCAGCCGGCGCAGCCGTCGCGGCGAAGATACCGACGGCCTCCGAGAGGACGCTGGCCAATGGCCTGCGCGTGATCGTCGCGAACCGGCCGGGGCTGCCACTGATCGCGGCAAACCTGAGTATCGCAGCAGGTGGAGCGCTCGATCCGTCGGACCGTGCGGGCCTTGCCTCCCTCACCGCGGACATCGCGACGCGCGGCACCGCCACGCGCTCGGCCACCGATATCTCCCGCGAAGTGGAGAGCCTCGGCGCCTCGCTGGGCGCGTCGGCTGGTGTTGATGCATCCAGTGTCTCCATCGTCACGGTGGCCGACAAGGCCGCACCGGTGTTCGCGGTGATGGCCGATGTGGCGATGAACGCCGCATTCAAGGAGGAAGAACTGGAGCGCGCCCGCCAGGAAACGCTCGACAGCCTCACCGTGTCGCTGCGCCAGCCCAATACGGTGGCCCGCTACGCGATCACGCGCCGGCTGTTCGGCGACGGACCCTACGGCAAGACCCCTTCGCCGAATTCCATCGAGGCGCTTAAGCGCGAGGATGCCGCGAAGTTCCATGCCAGCTGGTGGCGTCCCGACAATGCACTGCTGGTGATCAGCGGCGACATCACGCCAAAAGCCGGCTTCAAGCTGGCGGAGGACGCCTTCGGCAAGTGGGCAAAGCCGGCGAATCCGTTGCCCGCACCGTCCGCGGCTGCCGCGCCCGGCGAGGCACAGGTACCGCTGGTGATCAACATTCCGAAGATCGGCCAGGCGGCCGTGCTGATGGGCCGCGTCGGTCCGAGCCGCACCGCCGCGGACTACTTCCCGACGCTGGTCGCCAACGATGTGCTCGGCGGTGGCTATTCGGCGCGCCTGAACCAGGAAATCCGCATCAAGCGCGGCCTGTCCTACGGTGCGAGTTCATCGCTGCCGCCGCGGCTCCATGGCACCCCCATCGTGGCCGGTGCGCAGACGCGCAATGACGCCGTGCCGGAGGTGGTGGAGCTGCTGACCGGCGAATTGCAGCGACTGGGCAGCAGCGTGATCGCCGATGACGAACTCGGCAGCCGCAAGGCCGTGCTGATCGGCCGGTTTGGACGGTCGGTGGAAACCGTCGGCGGGCTTGCCGGACAGCTTTCCGAGCTCGCGCAGTTCGGGCTGCCGCTGGCAAAGCTGCAGAGCTATTCCGACGATGTGGCCGCCGTGACGCCGGCACAGGCCGCTGCTGCGGCGAAGGCGCATTACGATCCGGCGGCGGCGTCAGTGGTAGTGGTGGGTGATGCCGCGGTGTTCGGCGCGAAACTCAAGGCGAAGTATCCGCGGCTCGAGACCATCGCCATCGACAAGCTGAATCTCGACAGCGCGACGCTGAAGTAACGGCACTGCACTCCCCGCGAGCATGAAAAAGGCCGCCATCCTGCGATGGCGGCCATGCTGCGGCCCGGCGTTGCTTCAGGTCAGAACTTTCGTTCCACCGCCAACGCGAATGTGCGCGGCAGGCCCGGTGCGCCTGAGACCATGCCGAGCGAAGTCGTGTTGTCGTTGACCGACAGGTAGTAGTACTTGTCGAAGAGATTCTGCACTTCCAGCGACACCTTCCAGTCTTCCCTATTGGCCCAGCTGACCCGGGCATTGGCGAGGAAGCGACCCGGGATGCTGGCCCATGTGGTGTTTTCCGCGTTGTCGTACACCTTGCTCTGGTACGAGCCATCGAGCCTCAAGCTCAACGTGCTGGAGCCGATGTCGTGGTCGTACTGGGCGCCGACCGCATAGGACAGTTCGGGCGTATACGGCGTGATGGCGTTTTCCGGAATGGCAGTGCCAGTGAGGAAGCCGCCAGTGGCATCGGAGGTGTACTCGAAGTCCAGGAAGCTGATGCTGGCGTCAACCATGAAGCCGCCACCGGGGTAAACCGAGGTCTCCAGCTCGAACCCCTTCACATCGGCCGACCCGATGTTCGCGGGCCGCAGGCAGGGCGAAGGCAGTGACGATTCCGGGCACACCAGCTTGCGCAGCACGATGTCTTCGTACTTGTTCAGGAAGACCGCGCCGTTCAGGCGTACATGGCGGCCGAACAGGTCGGACTTGAAGCCGGCCTCGTAGGTGGTGAGGGTTTCAGGTTTGAAGGCCAGGCGCTGGTCAGCAGTGAACGGACGAGGGTTTACGCCGCCGCCCTTGAACCCGGTCGACACCGAGGCATAGGCCAGCAATTGCGGCGTGAAGCGGTAATCACCGACGACGCGCCAGTCGGTCCGGTCGCCCTTGAACGAACCGGTGATGTTGTACAGGCCGGCAAGCAGGCAGTTCGGTTCGTCGTCGAGCGAACCGCCGGGAGGATCGGCGAAGCACACTCCCGGATTCGGCAGGCTGCCGTCCGGGTTGGAGCGGAAGTAGGTGTAATCCTTCTTGTCCTTGGTGTAGCGCAGACCGGCAGTAATGCCGAGGTCCTCGATCGGATGCACCGTCGCGGTAGCGAACACAGCCCTGGTGTCGCTGGGCGTGGTGTCCGGACCATGCAGGAAGTCGATGGTCGGTACCACGTAGTTCAGGTCGACGCGCGCGGTGTAGGTGCCCTTCTGATCGAGGTAGAAGGCACCGACAGTGCCTTCGAGCAGGCCACCGCTGGTCTTCGCGTTGAGCCGGACTTCCGAAGTGAACGCGTGGTGGTCCAGCTGGTTGTCCAGCTGCGCAATCGGCAGTGGCGTGGCGTCCTGGTCCTGCCCGAACTTCGATGTGTATTTGCGATACGAACCGATATAGACCAGCTCGAAGTTGTCGTTGATCTGGAAGCTCACATTGCCGTGGATGCCGGAACCCTGGAATTCGGTGATTGGCGTGGCGAAGTACGGCTTGTACGGAGCTGTGGCATTCGGGTCCATGCCATCGAGGAAGCTCGAATAGCTGACATAGCGCGAATTCCAGCCCATGAGGTCGCGGCCGGTGTCGCAGCTGTAGGGGCCGGATGGAACGAATTGGCAACTCATGTTCACGGGCTGGCCGTCCTTGCCTACCAGCCAGGGGGTCGGGGGACCCGAATCGTTGGGCGAGCTCGAGTCACCGACGGAGCTGGGATCGAAGGTGGTACATCCCGGCCCGCAAATCGCCCCGGCCGCGATCAGCACGGTCGGAATCGCCTCGGACCTCTCGCGGGTGTAGTCAGTCGACAGGTTGATCTCCAGCCTGTCAGCCGGTGCGATTCGCAACGCCGCACGGCCGGCCACGATGTTCTGGCCACCCATGGTCAGGTAGTCGGAATTGCCGTTGCCGCGCGTGTTGTTCTGGCGGACGTTGGAGTTGGGATGGGTCTGGCCGAAGTCGAGCATGCCGACATATCCATCGCGTCCCCGACTCATGCCGGAAACACGCAGCGAGACTGAATCACTGAGACTGAGATCCGCCATGCCACGCACATTCAGTTCGTTGAATGTCCCGTAGGAGACCCGCAGCGAACCGCTGTTGTCGCCTTTGGGTTTGGCGCTGAAGAGCTTGATCGCGCCACCGATCGAATTCTTTCCTGCCAGCGTGCCCTGCGGACCACGCAGGATTTCGACGCGATCCAGGTCCATCAGCTCCAGCAGGGAGCTGGACAGCGTGGGGATATATACGTCGTCCACGTAGATGCCGACGCCCGGATCCAGCGCATAGTTGAAATCGACCTGGCCGACGCCGCGGATAAAGGCGATCAGGCCGGCGCCACCGGTTTGTCCCTGCGGCCGCAACGACACGTTCGGTGCCTGCGCAGCGATCTGCGCGATGTTGGTCTGGCCACGCTCCTCGAGCATCTCGGCATTGACGGCCGTGATCGCGATGGGCGTGTCCTGCAGGTTCTGCTCGATGAACTGGGCGGTTACCACCACTTCCGGAAGTTCGTCCGCATCACCTTGCGGCTCTGCCGCAAGGATGACCTGCGGCGCCAGCGAGCCCGCCACGGACAGCGCCACAATGCGCGCGACCAGAGATCGTACTGACATCGACATGTGAGCCCCCTCGTCGTGAATTTCATGTGCCCGGCCAACGGTAGCCGGCCAAAACCGTCGCCAAGTTAGTTTGGAGAGGCTACATTCCACAACCTATGCATGAAACATAATCACCCATCCACACAGGTCGTTCGCGCGGCGAACAGAGGATTTTTCACCGCATGGGTGCTGGTGCTTTGCTGGTTCATACCCACGCACACGCCGGCTGCCGACGAGCGTGCCGCGGTCAGCACCATCAACCACGCCTTCGCCACCGAACTGGGCACCGGCTTCTACGACATCGGTGGCCGCAGCGTCTTCCTGGTGAGCTTCGCGCCTTCGGTGGACCTGCGTGCCGCCGACACTGCGCGCCCCGGCGTCCGCCTGGTGATCCCCATGTCCGCCGGTTCCTTCGACTTCGTGCCCGACGATGCCATTGGTGGCGATTTCCCGGACCGCATCGACAGCTTCAGCATCGCGCCCGGCTTCGAGTTCGACATGCCGCTGCGGCGGGACTGGATACTCACCCCGTGGGCGCGCGCGGGCATGAGCTTCGCGGGCAGCAGCAGCGATGGCGTGGTGTGGGGCACGGGCCTGCGGCTGAACCGCGACCTGGACCGCGGTGGACTGGCGATCACCGAGCGGCACGAGGCCGGCCTGGTCACGGTGAACTACCGGAACCTGCCGGACGACCGCTTCCTGCGGCTGCGCAATGCCGTGGACCTGCAATACCCGACCGTGCCGCTGGGCCGCAGGCACCGGCTGCTGCTGGGGCTCTACGCCATCTTCGACGTCGTGCCCGATCCGCCGGCGGCGCCCGCGGGCGTGAAGCCTTCCGTGCTGCAGTTCGAGGCGGGCCTCACCTTCAACGGCAAGCCACGTCCAAGGCTCGGGCCCATGAACTGGCCGCGCCTTGGCATCGGTTATCGATTCGCCGGAGAGTTCTCCGGCTGGCACATCGTGCTGGGCGCGCCCTTCTGAGCGCGCCGCGAGATCACGGGAAGAATTCCGCACCCGGCGGACGACCGGCGGATCCCCAGCGTTCCGAGGAATCCCAGTGTTCGGCGATCTTCCCGGACTTCGCGTCGAGGCGGAACACGTCGAACCAGGTCATCTCGTAGATCTGCTCGGGATGTTCGCGGTCGCGCACCTTGCGCGCCCACATCACCATCACGATGTCGCGCTCGGCGATGATGTCGATGATGGGGAAGCGCGACACCGCCGCGACCTCGCGCGGGGGCCGCGCCTTGCCGATGGTGTTGACGAAGGCCTCGCGTCCCGACTCCACGTTCGGGTTGTGCTGGATGTACTCCGGCGTCATGAACTCCGCGGCGCGCTCCATGTGCCCGCCCTCGTAGACGATGCGCCAGAAATCGAACACCAGCTTCTTGTTGCGCGCCAGCTTCGGATCGCTGCTGGCGAGCAGTGCGCGCTGGTCGGCCGCGACCACCAGTGGCGCCAGCGGCTTGCCGGAGGGCGTAAAGCCGGGTGGCGGACGGCCGCCCGGCACCTCGGCGGCGAAAATGGCGGCACTGCAGCCCAGCAGCAACAGGATGTGGAAGCGGCGCATGGAATCTCCCGGGATCACGAATGATGCCCGCGGATTCTGCACCAGCCGCGCCGCCCGGGCAGCGAAACTGGCTGCGCGATGGCGGCAAGACCTGCGCGACACCTGATACGCGCAGGTCACCAGGGCCTGGCGCGGTTCAGTGCTGAAATGGCCCGGTGATCGCCAGCGTCAGCGCCGGGCTGTACGCATTGACGAACAGCACCTTGCCATCGGGCGAGAAGCAGGCCCCTGCGAGCTCGGTTTGCGCGTGCAGGCGGCGCAGCGGATATGCCTCTCCGGCCGGCGTGATGCCGCGCAGGAAGTTGCGCACCATCGGGGTGTACTGGTCCTCGCACACCACCAGGTGCCCGTTGGGTGCGACGGTGAGGTTGTCGCCGTAGTTGAACTGCTCGATCGAGGTGCTCTCGAAGAACAGCTGCAGTTCGTCACGCACCGGATGCAGGCGGAAGATCTGTCCCAGCCTGGCCGCGCCGCCCGAGGTGCAGCAGAAATACACCTGGCCACTGCCCATGTGCACGCCTTCGCCGCGCGCAAATAAGGTCGCGCCCTTCTGCGCACCCTGCTTGCGCAGGTCGTCCGCCGGGCTCTCCGGATTCTCGATGTCCACCCAGCGCACCTTCTTCCAGCTGGCCGGCGCGAACGCCGGAGCATTGCGGTTGCGGCTGTCCGGCAGTCCGTCGATGGCCAGTGCCTGCAGGCGGCCGCCATCGGCCAGCTTGCCGGGAGTACGCGGCGTGAAGCGGTAGAACAGGCCGTCGTCGCGATCCTCGGTGAGAAACACCATGCCGCCGCGCGGGTCCACGGCGGCGGCCTCGTGGTAAAAGCGGCCCATGGCTTTCAGCGGCACGGGCTGCACCAGGCCCTCGGCAGCGGCGGGCACTTCGAAGATCCAGCCATGGTCCTGGCCGACGCGCTGGCCACCGCGCAGTGGCACCGATGCGCGCGCCACATCCTCCTCGCAGGTCAGCCAGCTGCCCCAGGGCGTGACCCCGCCGGCACAGTTGCGGATGGTGCCGGCCAGCGAACGGAACTGGCGCTTCAATTCAAGTGTGCGTGCGTCCAGCACCAGCGTGGTGGTGCCGCCGGGCAGCGGCCGGTTGCCCTCGCTGAGATAGTCGAAGGCCAGGCGCGGAGTGCCGCCGGCATCCTGCGTCGCGGTCAGTTCATGGTTGCGCACCAGCGCCAGCCGGTTGCCGGGCAATGCAAAGCAACCCATGCCATCGGCGTTGTCCGGCACCCTGCCGCCATCGTCCATGGCATCACCGCGGCGTGACAGCACGCGGTAGGAAAAGCCCTGCGGCAGATCCAGCACACCGGCCGGATCCGGTTGCAGCGGACCATAGGAAACACCCGCGATGGCCGCGTCGGGGCGCGAATTGCGCAGCACGCAGCCACTGGCCAGCAGCGCGGCGAAGGCACTGCCCGTGGCGCCGAGGAAACGGCGACGACTGGAATGGACCGGCTTGTTCATTGATTGCCTTGCCTGCAGCCGTTGCGACTCAACGGCCCGCGTTGCCGGCGCGCGGCGCCGGTGGACCGGGCGGAACCATGCGCGCGGCGATGGCGCATTCCTCGGCCACCCGGAAATACCGCTGCACGGCATCCGCGCCCACCACATAGGGATGGGGCTGCCCCGCCCTGCGGCTGGCCAGCGCCGGCAGCTTCACCGTGGTGCCGTCGTAAGCCGTGTGGTTCGACAGCAGGATATCGGCGCCCGCGGCCTTCGCCACCTCGCGGAAGCGCGCCGCCGATTCGGCGTACACCTTCAGGCGCGCATCGCGCGGATCCTCCGCGCTGTCACGGAAATTGAACAGCGTGCCGCCCCACAACGCGGCCACGTGCTGCCTGCCGTTGTCGCGCACCGGCAGCACGGTGGAGATGGTGCCGTGGGTGTGGCCCGGCGTGAGGTACACGCGCACGGTGGTGCCACCCAGCGTGATGGGCATGCCGTCGGTGGCGACGATGTCGCGCTTCGCCTTGATCTTGTCGTCGCCCGCCTCGTACAGCTTCCAGTCGGCTTCGGACATCACCACGCGCGCGCCGTGCTGCTGCAGGATGCCGGCACCACCGGAATGATCGAAATGCGCATGGCTGATGATGACGTAGCGGATCTCCTTCGGATCGATGCCCAGCTTGCGCAGGCCACCGATCACCTCGTCCTCGACCGAGTAGTCGAAGATGGCATCGACCAGGATGATGCCGGCGCTGGTGCGCAGCCCCCACACGGAGAACGCCGTCTGCCCGAGGAAGAACAGGTCGTCGAACACTTTTGCGGGCTCCACGTACCAGTTGCGGGCCGGGTCCTTGCCGGGCAGCGCGGCGGGCACCTCGCCGACGGCCGGCGCGGCCTTGATGGCACGGATCGGTTCCTCGCACAGACGGCCGAAGATGAAGCCATGATCGCTGCCGGCGGCACGCCGCGCGGCTTCCACATGCTGGGCCACGGCGGGCGCAACGGAATCGGCGGAGAGCCCGATGGTGGTCCAGGCGGCCGCGACCGCAGCCAGCGCAATCGTGCGGGTGCTCATGCGAACTCTCCCTGGTGTTTGTTTCGCGATCCCGGGGCGCAGACTATATGCACCTGTCGACATCGATCAACCGCGAGGAAAGACCATGTCCATGCAGCGCCAGCGGCTCCGCGAATCCATGAATGTCCTGGGGGTACTGGCGCTGTGCGCCTGCGCCACCGCTTGTTTCGCGGCGGATCCGCCAGCCTCGCCGCGTGCCGCAACGGCCGCACCCGCGCAGCCACCAGCGGCGCCGCCGACGCGTTCCCCATCGGCCGCGGATGCACCGCCGTTCACCGTGCTGGGTACGGCCGGGGCGAATGCTCCGGTCGATCGCGACGGCAACTACGTCATCGGCCCAGGCTACGCGGCGCCGCGCGAACTCACGCCTGCCGCGGGTATCGCCACAGGACGCGTCGAGCAGTTCACCATGGAATCCACCGACAGCCGGTTCTACCCCGGTATCGCGCGCGTGGCGCCCGGCACGCTGGACGCGGACAACCCCCGCACCCTGCGCGTGGAAACGCGCGCGCAGCCCTACCAGCGCGCCATCACGGTGTACATCCCGGCGGCTGCGCAGCCGGGGCAGGAGTTGCCGCTCATGGTCATGCACGATGGGCCGAGGTCCGGCCAGCAGGAGCAGACCCTGCCGCGCATCCTCGACAGCCTGATCGCCGCAAAGCGCATTCCCGCCATGGCCGCGGTGATGATCCAGAACGGCGGTGGCGACGCGCAGGGTTCGCAGCGCGGCCTGGAGTACGACACCATCTCGGGCCGCTTCGCCGAATTCATCGAAGCCGAAGTACTGCCCGCTGTGGAATCGCGCTACGGCATCCGCCTCACGCGCAAGCCGGAAAGCCGCGCCGTGATGGGCTGCAGCTCGGGCGCGGCCGCGGCGTTCACCATGGCCTGGTTCCACCCCGAGTGGTACCGCCGCGTGATCAGCTACTCGGGCACCTTCGTGAACCAGCAATGGCCTTTCAATGCGTCAACGCCGGGCGGCGCCTGGGACTACGCGCGCCTGATCACCGACAGCCCGGTGAAGCCGATACGCATGTGGATGCACGTGGGCGATCGCGACCTGTTCAACCCCAACATCATGCGCGACGACATGCACGACTGGGTGGCCGCGAACCATCGCCTGGCGACCGTACTCGCGAAAAAGGGTTACCACTACCAGTACGTGTTCGCGCTGGATTCAGGTCATTGCGATGCGCGGGTACGGCAGCAGACGCTGCCGCAAGCGTTGGAGTACATCTGGCGCGATTGACGTGGCCCTGCCTCAGCGCCTGCCGCCCGGCTGCGTGCCGCTCAGGTCGCCGCCGTTTTCGCCGAAGCGCGCGCCCTCCGGCGTGCGCCGCCACGCGAAGTAGGCATCCATGGCCTGCAGCTGCGCGAGGTTGTCGTAGGGCTTCGCCTGCGGCGTGACCTTGAACACCATGCGCTGCGGGTCCTTGCTGGTGAATGCCGGCCAGCGCGGCAGGCCAGCGCCATTCGGGTTGCCGGTCTTCGCGAAGTTGGTCCAGTAGGTGGCCATTGCATCGGAAATGCGCCGGTCGGCGTCGGTCCACGGCAGCGGCGTGAGTTCCAGTTTCTGGAACACATAGGCCAGCTCCGCGCCATGCGGCACGCCGGCCACGTCCGCATTGCGTGAGTCGGCGGGATAAGGCGGGCGCTGGTCCATGTAGTACACATAGGCCGGCGAACCACCGCGCGCGTTCTGCAGTTTCGCCCACACCCAGGTGTGCCAGCCGAAGGAGGCCTCGCGCAGCACATCGCGCGCGGCCTGCTTGATCGAGCCACTGGCATCGGGTGGATACGCCTTGAAGATCTGGTCGGCGTACTTGTTGAAGCGCGTGCGCGTATCGGCCTCGAACTGCGCCCGGTCGGTGGTGCGCGAGAAGCTCGCGCCTTCGTCGGAATTGATGCCGACAAGAATGGGCGTGTCGTGGTACGCACCCTTCTCGTACAGCACGTGCTGGTCATCGGGGATCACCCAGTGGTCCATCACCGGCCAGCCGATGCCGTTGATGCCGCGCGCCTGCGCCATCACTTCGCCGGCGGATTTCGCGCGCATGGCGTCGAGCGTGGTCGCGCCCAGCTTGCCGGCCAGCGTCACGCCCGCCTGTTCTGCCGCCACCAGCGACGGCACGTTCTCGCCCGGCGCGGTAGGTGTGCGCGCGGGGCCGAAGGAGCCGCCGCTGTCCGAGATCGCGCCATGGAACAGACCCTTGGCCTGCGGCGCGACAGTCAACATGCTCACCGCGATCGCGCCGGCGGACTCGCCCCAGATGGTGACCTTGCCCGGGTCACCACCGAAGGCGGCGATGTTCTGCTTGATCCACTTCAGGCCCGCCACGAGATCCAGCAGGCCGTAGTTGCCCGAGGCCGCGGCCCCATGCAGCTGGCGGTTCTCCGCGCTCAGCGCCGGATGCGCGAGGAAGCCCATCACGCCCACGCGGTAGGCCAGGCTCACGTACACCACGCCCTTGCGCGCCAGCGGCGCGCCATCGAACAGCGGATCCGAAGTGCGGCCGCCGGAGAAGCCACCGCCGTAGATCCACACCAGCACCGGCAATTTCTCGCGCGCGTTCTGCGCGGGAGTCCAAACGTTGAGGTACAGGCAGTCTTCGCTGACGCCAGCGCCCAATTTGCCGTCAGGGCCAGCCTGGCCCTGTGCACAAGCGGGACCGAATTGCTCCGCCTTGCGCACTCCAGTCCACGACGCGGCCGGCTGCGGTTCGCGCCAGCGCAGCGCATTCACCGGTGGCGCGGCGAAGGGAATGCCGCGGAACACGCGCAGGCCTTGCTCCTCCTTTCCTTCGAGCTGGCCCTGCGCCACCTGCACGGGCGCGCCAATTGCCTGCAGGGCGATGCAGAGGGCGAGTGTGGCGATGGCGCCGGTATGGATGAATCGCATGGATGCTCCCGTTTGCAGTTCCAAATGACAGTCCGCTGATGCGTCTGGCCCGCGGCTCACGCGCGAGCGAGATTTCCATCCAGCCGCATGGCCCGGCGTGGCCGCAGCTGCAGTGTCACCACGCGATCGCGATGGCGCACCTGGCAACGCATTGCCGAGTCCGCGCGCAGCGTCGCCGCGGCAAGCCGGCCGTCGCGCCAGACGACATCCACCTCGATGCCACCGCGCGCGCGCAGCCCCGTGATGCTTCCGGCAGGCCAGGCGCCCGGCAACGCCGGCAGCAGGTGGATCTCGCCGTCATGCGATTGCAGCAGCATCTCGGTGATGCCCGAGGTGGCGCCGAAGTTGCCGTCGATCTGGAACGGCGGATGCGCGTCGAACAGGTTCGGGTACACGCCGCCCGCGCCATTGGTGCCGCGGCCGCCCGTGGCGGGAACCGGTGTCAGCGCCTGCTGCAACAGCCGGTACGCGTGATTGCCATCCTGCAGCCGCGCCCAGAAGTTGATCTTCCAGGCGAGGCTCCAGCCCGTGCCGGCATCGCCCCGCAGCTCCAGCGTGCGCCGCGCCGCCGCGAACAACGCCGGCGTGGCGCGCGGCGTGATCTGGTTGCCGGGGAACAGTGCATACAGATGCGACGCATGGCGGTGCTGCCGCTCCGGCGCTTCGAGGTCCCAGTCCTCCAGCCACTCCTGCAGCTGCCCGGCCTTGCCCACCTGCATGGGCGCGAGCCGCGCGCGAGTCGTGGCCAGCTGTTCGCACAGCGGTGCGTCCACGCCGAGCACGCGCGCGGCCTCGATGCACTGGGTGAACAGGTCATGCAGTAGCTGCGAATCCATCGCCGGACCTGCGCACACCGCCACGCGGGCCGGATGCTGGTTTTCCGGCGACAGCGACGGAGAGGTCACCAGCCACTTGTGCGCCGGCTCCTCGACCAGCGTGTCGAGGAAGAACAGCGCCGCGCCCTTCATCAGCGGATACGCACGCGCCAGGAAGGCGCGATCACCGCTGAATTCGTAGCGGCTCCACAGATGCGTGCACAGCCATGCGCCGCCCATCGGCCACATGCCCCACAGCGGACCATCGATGGGCGCGGTCTGCCGCCACAGGTCCGTGTTGTGATGGCACACCCAGCCGCGCGCGCCATAGTGCACGCGGGCCGTGCGGGCGCCGGTTTCCGCCAGCTCCGCCACCATCCGCATCAGCGGTTCATGGCACTCGGCGAGGTTGGTGGCCTCCGCCGGCCAGTAGTTCATCTCGGTGTTGATGTTCACCGTGTACTTGGATTGCCACGGCGGTGACATCGATTCGTTCCACAACCCCTGGAGGTTAGCCGGCTGCGTGCCGGGGCGCGAGCAGCAGATCAGCAGGTATCGGCCGTACTGGAAATACAGCGCCGCCAGCTGCGGGTCGGCACCGGCGAGGAACTGCGCCGGGCGCTTGTCGGTGGGCAATTGGGCGGCCGCGCTGGTGCCGAGGTCCAGCCCGACGCGATTGAACAGCCGCTGGTGTTCGCGCACATGCGCCGCGCGCAGCGCGGTGAAGGACTTGCGCGATGCAGCCCGCAACTGCGTACTTGCCAGCCGTTCGGGATCGCCGCTGACGTCCTGGTAGCTGCGGAAGCTGGTCGCCGCAGTTACCAGCAGCAGCGCCGAGTCGGCACCGGTAACACGGATGCGGCCGTTGTCCGTGGCGACGCGCCCGCCGCGCGCCTGCACCAGCACGCGGGCCTGGAACTTCAATGCGCCCGCGATACCGGCGGCGGCGCCATTCTGCCCGCTCATCACCAGCGTATCGGTGCCGGCCACTGCAATGTCCGCCTTCTGCGGCGTGGCCATGCCGGCGATGAAATCCAGCCCGCGGGGCCGATCACATTCGATCCGCACCACGATCACCTGGTCCACGGGACTTGCGAACACCTCGCGCGTGAACCCTGCACCGGCCACGCGATAGCTGGTGCGCGTGATGGCCGTCTCGAGGTCGAGTTCGCGCCGGTAGTCGGTGGATTGCTCGTGCCCCGGGAATTCCAGCAGCAGGTCGCCCACGGTCTGGTAGGGCATCTGCGTCAGCGGTCGCGCCATCATGCGCGCGCCGATCAGTTCGCTGGCTTCCTGGTAACGGCCCGCGAAGATCAGCCGGCGCGCTTCGGGAAGTGCCGCCAAAGCTTCGGGGTTGTTGGCGTCGTAAGGGCCGCCGCCATGCAGTGTGTCCTCGTTGAGCTGCAGCCGCTCGCGCGCGATGCCGCCGAACACCATGGCGCCGAGCCGGCCATTGCCAACGGGCAATGCTTCCACCCACTGGCTGGCCGGCTGCGAATACCACAGCAGCAGCGGCTGCGGATGTACCGGCTTTTCAGCCGCCGCGTGCGCACCACGGACGCTGGCGGCCAGCGGCAGCGCCACGCCGGCGGCGACGAAGCGGCGGCGCGTGAGACGCGCTGCCACGTTCAGTTCGTCACTGCCGCAGGGAGCAGCTGCATCGTGGTCATTTCTTCAGCTTCTCCAGTGCAGCGATGGCCGTCGGCCGCGGCGTCGGCGGATGAGTGGCCAGGAACACGCCCTGTGCCCAGTCCAGGGCACTGCGGCCTTCCGAGTCACGCGCATCGAGATCGGCGCCATGCCCGGCCAGGAACTCGATGATCTGCTCCGAACCGCGATTGGCCGCGCCGTGGATGGCACGGATGCCCTTGGAATTGGCCGCATTCACGTCGTTGCCTGCCTCGAAACAGATGCGCACCGCCTCGAGCAGCGCCTGCGGTCCCCAGGTCACGGTCTGTGCCACCGTCCAGTTGACGCCCGCGGCCGCGGCCAGCGCGGTGGTGCCCTGCTGGGTCTTGATGTTCGCGTCGGCGCCGTGCGCCAACAGCAGGCGCATCACCTCGACATCACCGGCCAGCGCCGCGCGGATGAATGGCGTCTCGCCGGTGAAGTCCACCCACGACAGCGAGCCCAGCGGCAGCACATGCGAGCGCACCACCGGCATTTCCTTGATGGCCGTATTGGGCTTCGCGCCCTTGTCGAGCAGCAGGCGGATCAGTTCCAGGTTGCCGGCCACATCGGTGCCGCTGCCGGAAGCCGGCTCGGGTGAATCGCGGTTGCGCACGTCGATGGCGGCATACAGCGGCGTGCGGCCGTACCAGTCCACGGCCTGGATGTCCGCACCGCGAGCGATCAGGAATTTCGCCACGGCCACGCGGTCGTTGCTGGCGGCGAACAGCAGCGGCGTGATGTCGTTGGGGTCGCGGTCGTCGATGGCGGCGCCGGCGTCCAGCAATGCGCGGACGACTTCCAGGTGGCCGTCGCGCGCGGCGAAATGCAGCGGCGTCTTGCCACCGGGAATCGCCGGACGCTGGCCGCGCGGCGGGGATTTCTCCACGCCCTTGCCCTGCGTGCCGCCGATGCGGCGGGACGGCGGCGCGGGGCCGACGCGCGTGCGCGCCATCAGTTCCGCACCGGCGGCGAGCAGCGCGCGCACGGCTTCGACGTTGCCGGCACGCGCGGCCAGATGCAGCGCGGTCTGGCCATACTCGGTATCGCGCGCGTCGCGCTCGGCACCCGCCTGCAGCAGCGTGCGGATCACGGCGGGGTTGCCCGCGCGGGCCGCGGCCATCAGCATGGTTTCGCCACCCACGTCGCGCGCATTCACATCGGCCTTCGCCGCGAGCAGCAGCTGCACGATCTCCGCATTGCCGTTGGCGCAGGCGAGCAGCAGCGGCGTCACCTGCAGGTTGGTGGCCGCACGCGCATCGGCGCCGCGCGCCAGCAGCAGCCGCGTGGCGCGCGCGTCGTTGCGGTTCACGGCGAGGTGCAGGGCACGCGTGCCGTCCGGCTCGGCGGCATTGGCGTCCGCACCGGCTTTCAGCGCAGCCTCCACAGCGGCGGTTTCACCGGCGCGCGCCGCATCCAGCAATGCATCGGGAGCGGGCGCGGCCACGGCCAGCAGCGGTGCCACGCACCAGCACAGCAGCGTTGCGCGCAGGGTCCGCATCAGATCGACAGCGTGCCGCTGCTGTCGGCGAAGCGTTCCGCCTCGACGCCCAGCACATGCAGCAGCGACAGCTGCAGGTTGGCCAGTGGCATGCCCGTGGGCGCTACCACATGGCGATTGCCCGTGAGCCGTCCGCCCGCGCCACCAGCAAGCAGGATGGGCAGAGGCCCGTGGTCATGCTGGTTGCCGTCGCTGATGCCGCTGCCGTACAGCACCAGCGAGCGGTCCAGCAGCGTGCCGTCGCCATCGGGCGTCTTCGCCAGTGCATCCAGGAAATAGCCGAGGATGCCGATGTGGTAGCGGTTCATCACCGCGAAACGGTCCTTGTTGGCCTGCACGTTGGAGTGATGCGACAGCGCGTGGAAGGAATCCGTCACCCCGCTCGCGGGGTACGTGGCGCCGCTGGTCTCCTGCGCGAAGGGCAGCGTGGCCACGCGTGTCACGTCCGCGCGCCAGGCGAGCGCGAGCAGGTCCAGCTGCAGCTTCACGTGCTCATCGAAGCTGGCCGGCACGCCGGTGGGCGCATCGCTGGTCACGCCGGGACGATCCTGCGCATTGGCGATGCGGCGCTCGATCTCGCGCACATCATCCACATAGGCGCCAAGGCGCTCGCGGTCGCCGGCCGGCAGCGTCTTCTGCAATGCCTGGATCTCATCGCGCATGGTGTCGAGCAGGCTGCGCGCCTGCGTGCGCCGCACCTTGCGCTGCGCTTCACTGGCGCCGTCGCCGAACAGCCGTTCGAACACGGCCTGCGGATTGTTCTCGATGGGCAGCGGCGTGGTGGCGTTGCGCCAGGCCAGCGAATTGCGGTACGCGCAGGAGAGCTTCGCGCCGCAGCCGAAGGCCGGGCCTTCGATGCCCAGCTCCAGCGAGGGCAGCGGCGTGTCCCTGCCGATGGCCGCGGCCACCACCTGGTCCACGGTGATGCCGAGTTGCGCGCGCGGGCCCAGCACCGGCTGCGCGCCGCTGAGGAAGCACGCGGAGGAACGCGTGTGGTTCGCTTCCGCGGAAGCGTCATCGCCGTTGGCCGACGGCAGGCCCAGGCCACTCACCACATTGAGGTAGCGGCGATGCGGTTCCAGCGGCTGCAGGATCTCCGGCATGGGGAAATCCTTGCCCGTGGCGGCCGGCGTCCACTTGGCCAGCGTCACGCCATGTGGCACGTAGATGCAGGCGAAGCGCGGGGTCGCGGGCGCGGCGGCGGCGAACGCCGGCGTCATGGATTCCAGCAGCGGCAGCGCCATGGTGGCGCCGACGCCGCGCAGCACCGCGCGGCGTGACAGATGCTTGCGGGTGACGAAGTGCATGCGGTTCTCCTTCAGCGGCCGCTGGACGTGAGCGTGGCAGCAGGCGCGGCGGATGCCGGACTGGTGTTGCGGTACTGGAACGGCTGGCTGCGCACCACGCCCAGCACCAGCGCGGCGAAGCGGTAGTCGTCCGCCGCGGCAGCGCGCACGATGCCGCGCACCGTGGGCATGTCGTGATGGTCCACGCCGCGGCCCAGCGCGTACACCATCAGCTTCTCCGCGAGGTTGGCCGCGAACACATCCGGATGGCGCACCAGCCAGGCGCGCAGCGCGGCAGGACCATCCAGCGGCGTGCCATCGACCAGCGCGCCGCGCGTATCCACGGGCAGGCCCTGGTCCTGCTGGCGCCAGCGGCCGGTGCGGTCGAAGTTCTCCAGCGCGAAGCCCAGCGGATCCATGATGCGATGGCAGGCGGCGCAATCCTCGCGCACGCGATGCTGCTCCAGGCGCTGGCGCAAGGTCGTTGGCTTCGTTTCGCCCGGTGGCGGATCGAGGTTGGTCTCCACGCCGGCGGGCGGCGCGGGCACATGCGCGCCGATCAGGCTTTCCATGATCCACTTGCCGCGCACCACGGGCGAGGTGCGGTCCGGCAGCGAGGTGAGCGTGAGGATGCTGCCCTGGCCAAGCAGGCCGCGGCGCGATGCGTCGGTCAGCTGCACGCGGCGCATGTGGCTGCCGGTGACGCCGGGCACGCCGTAGTGGCGCGCCAAAGATTCATCGAGGTAGGTGTAGTCGGCATCGAGCAGGTCGACGACGCTGCGGTTGCCGTTCATCACCGCGCCCAGCAGCAGCTTCGTTTCGCGCAGCATCGACTGGCGCAGGTTCTCGTCGAAGGCCTGGCCATCGGCCGGGATGGCATCCAGCGCGCGCAACTTCAGCCACTGGCCGGCGAAGTTGTCCACCAGCGCCGTGGCGCGCGGATCGGCCAGCATGCGCCGCACCTGCTGCTCCAGCACCTTCGCGTCCTGCAGTTTGCCGCGCGCGGCGAGCCGCAGCAGTTCGGCATCGGGAATGCTGCTCCACAGGAAGAACGACAGCCGCGAAGCCAGCTCCACTTCCAGAACGCGGTACACGCTGCCCGGTGCGAGCCCGGCCGGTTCGCGCTCGAGGCGGAACAGGAAGCGCGGATTAACCAGCAGCCGCGCCAGTGCCTGCTCGATGCCCTGCTCGAAATGGCCGCCGGTGCGCGCGTTGCGGTAGTGCTGCAGCAGTGTTTCCACCAGCGCGTCACGCTCGCCGAGCGGCGTGCGATACGCCTGCGTGGCGAGGTTGGCGAGGATGCGCCGCGCGCAGCCCTCCTCCTCGCCAGCGCTGGCGGGACGACAGATGAACACCTTGCGGCGGCTGGGTGTATCGCCGGCACCGGCGGCATTGAAGGGACCGGTGATGGTGATGTCCGTCACCGCACCCAGCTGCTTGTCGATGGAGTAGATGTCGTCGGTGCCCTTGCTGCGCAGCCCGTCCACCAGCGCCGCGACCACGGTGCGCGGCCCCGCCTGCACGTGCACGCGGAACTTGCGCGGATCCTTGTCGCTCGCCACCAGCGGCGCCTTGTCGATCGACGCGTAGATGCGGCGGCCGCGTGGCAGCGCGTCGGCGAAGGGCACGCCGGCGGCCACCGCGATGGTGATGTCGTAGTCGCCATCCACCGGGAATTCGTGCCGCACGCTGTAGCCGCCGCGCGTGCCCAGCGGCAATGCATCCACGTGCTGCTGCTGCGACCAGCCATTGGGCGGCCGGTAATCCACCTGCACGGTAGCCGCCTCGCGATCACCCACCGCGCGGCGCGCGATCTTCGCGGCCGCGGTGACATAGCCTTCGACCAGCGCCGGGGAATTGCCCAGCGTGTCGCCGTTGGTGTCGAAGCCATCGCTGCTGTTGTCCGGCGGCAGCAGGCTCGTGACATTGCCCTCGATGGCCAGCAGGTCGCGGATCACGTTGCCGTATTCGAAGCGCGTCAACCGGCGCAGCGCCGGCTGGCCCGGCTGCTGCGTGGCGCGCGCGGCGCGATCCAGCTCGCGCTCGAGATTCCCCGCGAAGGCCTGCAGCTGCTGCTCCTTCGGCCGCGGCTCGCCGGCCGGCGGCATCATGCCGGTGCGCAGCTTGCGCACCACGCGCTCCCACATTTCCGCGTCCTCGCCGACGCGGTCCGCGGCCACGTGCTCCAGTGACAGGCCGCCACTGAAGCGGTCCTCGTTGTGGCAGGAGGCGCAGTACTTGCCGATCAGCGCCACATCCACCGCGGCGTGCGGCTGGGCCGTGCCGGCGCGGTCCGCGATGCACAACCCCAGCGCCGGCAACAGGCAGGCGAGCGCGAGTCGCGTGCCCGGCTTCCAGCGATTTTTCAGCGGATGGCTCATGGTGCAAGGCGGCGTTGCCAGCGGGGCCTTACCCCCGGCCGGTCACCAGCTCCAGCTCGATGCCGTCCGGATCGCGCAGCCGCAGCACCTTGCCATCGTCCTGCACCAGCTTGCCGCCCAGCGTGCCGATGGCGGTGGCGACGGCGGCGTGATCGAAGGGCTTCACCAGCACGCCGTAGCGTGCGATGCGTGGCGCACCTTCGCCGTACACGTAGGAGATTTCCTCGAGAAGCAGCCGTGAGCCATTGCGGAAGGTGAACAGCGCGCTGCGCGCATCGCTGCGGGTCTCCTTGCCGTACAGGATGCGGTAGTACGCCAGCGCCTTCTTCAGTTCGCTCACGCGCAGCAGCACATGCTCGACGCGCTGTGGCGTGACCACGCCCTGCTGCGGCGGCACGAGGTCGGACGGCACCGCGGCCGTGACCAGCGTGTCCGGCGCCGGCAGGAACTGGATCTCGATGCCATCCGGATCGACGAACACGCCGCCGAAGCCCGTGGAACCGGGGAACTCGCCGAAGCCCGCGGTGCGGAACTCCTCCTTCATCCGCGCGAAGATGGCGGCGCTGTTGTCGCGCCAGTTGGCCACCGAAGTGCAGAAGTGCCCGATGTAGTTGCCGCGTCCGCGCGCGGCGCCGATGGCGACGTAACCCACCGCGCGGTTCTCCGGCAGCGGGCCGCCCAGCAGCACGAAATAGCGTTGCGCGCCCTGGAAGGGCTGCGCATGCAGCGCGGTGCGGAACAGGCCCATGTAGAAGCGCGCGCTCTTCTCCACGTCGGGCACGATGATGTCGAGGTGGTCCAGGCCCGGCGTATCCAGCGGCAGCGGCTTCTGCTGCGCCAGCGCCATGCGTGGCAGGGTGCCCATCGCCGCCAGCATGGCCAGCACATCGCGTCGGTTGTTCATGTGTTCACCGTCATTCGTGCGGGCTCCGCGTGGAAGGAGCCGATAGTACTGATTCACCGGGGCTTCGCGTAGGGGCTGCGAATGCAAGGGCCGATACAATCCGAACGCGGCCGGGTCAGTGATCAGGTCCGGCCCCGCTGGCTAGCGTTGCGGGGCGCGCGGCCAGATCCAGCGCAGGATGTCCGGCAGCAGCGCGCCCCCATGGGCGTCCGAGTGCGCGCCATCGCCCCATTCATGCTTCACCGCGTAACGCGCGCCGCCCTGCTGCCGACGGTCCGCATTCGCGTTGGCATAGTTCAACGCCGCGAGCATCTGCTGGTTGGCCAGGAACCAGCTGCCGTGCTCGTTGTCCAGGTCCGCCGAACCGTCCTGCAGGAAGATGCGCAACGGCTTGATCGGGGTCTTGCGGATCAGCGTGGGGTACAGGTCCCCGCCGGGCTGCAGCGGCGTGGTCGCGGTCGCCGCGCGGTAGCCGATCGAGGTGTAGCTGCCGATCATGCTGATCACGTTGCGGAAGGCTTCGGGATGCTGCCAGGCCACGGTGAACGCGGCGATGGCGCCACTGCTGGTGCCGCCGATGGCGCGGCGCGCGGGGTCGGCGCTGATGCGGTAGCGCTGCGCCACCAGCGGCAGCAGCTCCTCCAGCAGCATGCGGGCATAGCGGTCGGTCATGGCGTCGTATTCGGCGGCGCGGTTGTTCGGATTGCCGGTGCCGAGGTCATCCGGGTAGCGCTCGCCACGCTGGCCCGGCGTCACGAACACGCCGAGGGTGACGGGGATGTCGCCCTTGTGGATGAGGTTCTCGAGCACCTGCGGCACGCGCAGCTGGCCAGTGGGATTGGTGGCGCGCTGGCCGTCCTGGAACACCAGCAGGTTGGCGTCGGCATTGCCGTTGTACTGCGCGGGCACGTAGATCCAGTAGCGGCGCACGGTGCCGGCGATGACATTGCTCTTCAGCTCGAATGGACCTTCGAGCTTGCCCTGCGGCACGCCGGGTTGCGGCAGGGAGTCCGCGGTCAGTGCGTATTCGCCCGGCTGGCGCGCGACCGGTGCTTCACCCGCGACGACTGCGGTGGGGTTCGCACCGCCGGCCAGCACGCAGGTGGTCGCGACGGTGAGCAGGAACTTGCGCATGCCGGTTCTCCCTCCAGGTGATCCCGCGAAGGATAACAACATCGTGGCAACGGCCTTCACCACGTGGACGCGCCGGGTGCATCCGTTGGGGTAGCCGCATCCCAATGCTCCACCACGCGGCCGTCCGCGATGCGGAACTGGTTGAACCAGGCGAGCGTGTAGCTGCGGCCGGGATGATGCGGATGCGGCAGCTCCTGTTGCGTGACCAGCGCGACCATGTCGCCCTCGGCCACGATCGCGACCACCGGCGCCTGGATCCAGTCCTGCACCGGTACATCGGCGCGTGCCGCGAAGTGAGCCTTCACGCCGGCGAGGCCCGAAGCACCGGTAACACCATGCTCGACGAAGCGTGCCGCCACGAAGCGTCCCGCGTCTTCCTCGTGCCCCGCCTCCACCACGGTGCGCCACAGGTCGAACACCAGGCGCTTGTTCGCGGCGAGGCCGGCAGCAGCGGCGTGCAGCAACGCCTGCTGCGCAGCGCCGGTCGCACCGGTAACCGGTTGCGGACCGCCGTCCTCGGGCAGCGGCACGTCGGCACCGGGCACGGTGCGCACCGAATGCCAGTGTTCGGCCAGGCGTCCATCGGCGACACGAAACAGGTTGAAGTGCGTGGTGACATGCGCCGGTGCACCGTCGCGCGCGGCGACACTCTCAAGAAGGCTCATCACCACGAGGTTGCCTTCGGCGATGCTCGACACCAGCGGTGGCGTGACCAGCTGCGGAATCTCCTTGCGCGGGATCACCGAGAAGATTTCCTTGAAGGCCTTGCGGCCGGTGCGCAGCACCGGGCTGTGCTGGATGTAGCCCTCGGCCAGCAGGTCGTCGGCTTTTTCCACCTGGCCTGCGTTGACCACCGTGCGCCACAGGTCGAACACCAGGCGCTTGTTCGCGGCCAGTGTTGCGTCAGGACTGGCCAGCGCGGCCAGCGGATCGGGATGCGCCGCGACCTCCACCGGCTTGCCCGGTTTGGCGGCCTGCCCGCATGCCGCGAGCATCGCGAGCGCCAGCATCCCCGGCCATTTTCCAGCGTGCTTCCTTCTCATGATTTTCCGCTTTGCGCGGCGCGCAGCTGGAGTCGCGCTGAGCGCACCGGAGTGCTGGCCGGGCAGGCCGGTTGCGGCGGCCCGGGGTGTCTGGTTGGCGGAGTCCTTGCGGACGCCGCCAACCACCCGACGCGTTACTTCTTCTTCTCGCGCTCCAGCCAGGGATCCGGCGAGGCCGGGCCCACCACGGCCATGGCGTAATTCACGCGGCCCTTGCTCATCTTGAACACGTGCACGTCGGCCAGGCTGTTGCTGAAGTGCTCGAAGGCACCGACCAGCCCGGCTTCCAGATCCACCAGCGGCACGCGCGGCGCCGGATGCTTGATGACCAGCCCCTTGGGCGAGCACTCATGCGTGGGCGTGGTCATGATGCCGTTCTCCCAGCGATCGCAGCGCTCCGCGAACGGCGTGTTCACCATGGGCTGCTCGGCGAACATCGCGAAGTAGTCGGTGGCCGCGGCGGTCATCAGCGCGCGCGACTGGCGCTCGTCCGGCGGCAGGATGTTCTCCCAGTCCAGATGGCTGGTGGCCATCACGATGCCGGGGTTGTACATGAACTCCTGTTCGCGGCCCAGCACATGCTCGACCTCGGTGATCGGGCCGCCGTCCTGCGTCTGCAGCCGGATCGCGGCATGGATCAGCCTGTTGTTCTCGTTGATCACGCCGAAGACCACCGCGCCACAGCGCTCGGTGTCGATCAGGTAATTGCCCTCGCCCCAGGTACCCGCGCCCTTCCACAACTGGCTTGCGCCCGGCGCCTGCGCCACGCCGTTCTCGGTGAAGAACACGTTCGCGGCGAACTTCACCTTGGATGCATCGTGCGCGGCCAGTGCGGCCGAATAGTTGTCCACCAGGGTCTTCATCGTGGCACGCGGGCACTTGGTGCCGGGTGCTTCGACGGGATAGTTGCGACGCGCCTGGCCCGGTGCTCCGCCCGCGGCGGGCCCACCACCTGCGCGCGGACCTGCTCCGCCACCGGCTCGCGGCCCAGGTGCGCCACCTGCCGCGGGCGCGGCGCCGGCTCGTGGAGCCTGGCCCGGCGGGGCACCGGCGGGTTCCGCTGCCGTCGCGATGGTCGCGGCGCCAGTGGTGATGGCAGCCGCAAGCGAAATCGCGGCCAGGATGTTGCTCTTCATGATTGCTCCGGGGGCAGACTGGTGGATGGCACTGTTGTCGGAAAACCGCGGCGGGATTCGCCATGGCGTCGTCCCGGCCGGCAGGGTAGCAGCGCGCCGCGGCCGCACTCAACCCGCGCGGGCGGTATCGATGAAGGCCCGCAGATACTTGATGCCCAGGTCCGTGGCGCGCAGCCCCAGGTGGATCTGCTTGGGCATGCCCTTGCGCCCGAGCCGCAGCGGCACCACCGCCACCTGCGCCGCGAACTCCTCCACCAGCCAGCGCGGCAGCGCGCCCACGCCGCGGCCGGCCGCCACCATCTGCATGATCAGGTCGGTGGATTCGATGGTCTTGTGTGCACGCGGCGTGATGCCCGCCGGTGTCAGGAACAGGTTGTAGATGTCGAGGCGATCGGTGCTCACGGGATAGGTGATGAGCTGCTCCCCGGCGAGGTGCCTGGGTTCGACGAACTGCCGGCGTGCCAGCGGATGGTCGCGCGCCACCACCAGCACCTGCTCGTAGTCGAACACCGGGATGAAGGCGAGGCCGGGCCGGATTTCCGGATCGGGTGTCACCACCAGGTCGATCTCGTGGTCGAGCAGCGCGCCGATGCCGCCGAAGCGGAATTTCTGCTTCACGTCCACATCGACATCGGGCCAGGCCGGCATGTAGCGCGCCACCACCTTCAGCAGCCACTGGTAGCAGGGATGGCATTCCATGCCGATGCGCAGCGCACCGCGCGTGCCGCGCGCGTGCTGGCGCAGTTCGGTGTCCGCGTTCTCCAGCTGCGGCAGCAGGCGGTTGGCCACGGCCAGCAGCCGCTCGCCCGCCTGCGTCAGCCGCAGGCTGCGACCCTCGCGCTGCCAGATGTCCGCGCCCAGCGCGCGCTCCAGCTTGCGCATGGCATGGCTCAGCGCCGACTGCGTCAGATGCAGCTGGCGCGCGGCCGCGGTCAGCGAACCTTGGCGTTCGACCTCGCGCACGATGCGCAGGTGGCTGCGTTCGAGCATGGCCTGATCAATGAATAACATTCATGGGTGCGTGAATTTATATCACTTTTGCTCATGGGGAGCCCTCCCTAGGATGCATGGCAACCCTCGCCGTCCCCAGCTCAAGGATCGAACATGTCCAACACCACGCTCCATGTCGCCCTGCCCGCCCGCCATGACCATGTGGGCAGCTTCCTGCGCCCCGACTACCTGCTGCAGGCGCGCGCCCGCAAGGCGCGTGGCGAGATCGATGCCGCCCAGCTGCGCGAAGTCGAGGACCGGGCCATCACCGAGATCGTGAAATTCCAGGAAAGCATCGGCATCAAGGCCATCACCGACGGCGAGTACCGGCGCACCTATTTCCACATCGACTTCCTGGACCAGCTGGGTGGCGTGAAGACCACGCAGCCAGTGCAGGTGCAGATGCCCGATGGCTCGCTGCAGCTGGCGCCGCCGGTGATGAAGGTGGTGGACAAGGTGTGCCACGACCGGCCCATCGAGCTTGCCAACTACCAGTACCTGCAGCGCCAGCTGGCGCGGGGCAGCGTCGCGAAAGTCGCCATCCCCTCGCCCACCATGCTGCATTTCCGCGGCGGCCGCGCCGGCATCAGCAAGGAGGCCTACCCGCAACTGGAGCCAGCCTTCTACGACGACGTGGCGCAGGCCTATGGCGATGAGCTGCGCTCGCTGTACGAGGCCGGCTGCCGCTATGTGCAGATGGACGACACCAACCTCGCCTATCTCTGCGATCCGAAGATGCGCGAAGCCGCGCGCGCGCGCGGTGACGACCCCGACGAGCTGCCGCGCCGCTATGCCGGGTTCATCAACAAGGTGGTCGCGCACAAGCCGCCGGACATGTTGCTGGCCATGCACCTGTGCCGTGGCAACTTCAAGAGCACCTTCGCCGCCAGCGGCGACTACGAACCGGTGGCCGAAGCTCTGCTATCCGAAATGGACCTCGATGCCTATTTCCTGGAGTACGACGACGCGCGCAGCGGGGACTTCAAGCCATTGCGCTTCCTGCAGAAGGGCAAGACAGCGGTGCTCGGCCTCGTCACCACCAAGGCCGGCGCGCTGGAGAACCGCGATATACTCCGTCGCCGCATCGACGAGGCCGCCAGGTACGCGCCCATCGAGCAGCTGGCGTTGTCACCGCAGTGTGGCTTCGCCAGCAGCGCCGAGGGCAACAACATCAGCTGGGACAACCAGCGCCGCAAGCTGGAACTGGTGGTCGAAGTCGCGCGGCAGGTCTGGGGTGATGGACAAGCGCACAGCAAACGGGGTGAAACATGCGAGGTGCAGCTGACTGGTTGATAGTTGTCGCGGGGGCCGCCATGGCCACCTGCGCCATGGCACAGGCTCCCGGACCGGCAGCCACGCCAGTACCCGCCGCAGCCACCGCACCTGCGGCGGCAACTCCCGCAGCCGCGGCAACCGCTGCACCGCGCACCCCGCGACCCGCACCCCCGGGTTACCTGCCGCCCGCATTCGCGGACATGTTTGCCCTGATGCCACCGGCACCGCATGTCGGTGACGCGCGTTACGACAACGACCGGCGCGTATTCAGGGACACGCGCGCGCTGGAAGGCTCGCCGCGCTGGAAGATGGCGGCCGACGACGCCGAACTCGGCACCGCCGCCATGCTCAAGCACTTTTCCTGCAGCCTCGGCATGGAGCTCACGCCACAGCAGGCACCGCGCATGGTGGCGCTGGCACAGAAGGCCACGCGCGATGCCACCCAGGCCATGGCCAAGGCCAAGGACTACTACAAGCGCCAGCGGCCCTTCCATATCGACGAAGGCAACATCTGCGTGGCGCGCAGCACGGTTGGCGACAGCTTCGACTATCCCTCGGGCCACACCACGGCGGGCTGGTCCTGGGGACTGGTGCTGGCACAGGTGGCCCCGGAGAACGGCAACGCCATCCTGGCGCGCGGCCGCGCCATCGGCGACAGCCGCGTGGTGTGCGGCGTGCACAATGCGTCGGCGGTGGAAGCAGCGCGGCTGCTGACCAGTTCCACCATGGCGCTGACCACCGCCACGCCGGAATACCAGGCCGACCTCGCCGGCGCGCGCGCGGAACTGGCGGCGCTGCGCGCTGGCCAGTATGCGAAGCCCGAGCCGGCGCGTTGCGCGGAAGAAGCGGCGCTGGTGAAGATTCCCTAGCGGGTTGCGGACACACCCTGCGCGGCCAGCGCCGCGCCCACCTTCGAGGCCAGCTCGGCGCGCGGCAATCTGCCGGCGGCGAATTCATCCGCCAGTTCGAACAGCACGGCGAAGGAGCCGGACTGGTCGCTGTTGGCCATCTGCACTTCGCGGCGCGTATCCCACAGTCGTGACCAGGCCTGCAGCACCGCGTCCCAGAACTCGCGCGTGCCGCGGTAATACGCATCGGCCGCCGCGAAATCCGCATCCTGCAGCCGCTCGTAGCGTGCCACGCCGTACTCGCGGCCCGCGAAGGGCTGCGCGCCGCCGCTGGCCTGCTTCAGGTTGTTTTCTTCCTGCAGCCAGCCGCGCGGCAGGATGGTGTGGCGGTTTGTACCGAGCAGCAGCTGGTAATCCTTGCGCACGCTCCATTCGCGGCGCGGCAGCGGCCGCAGGGTTTCGCCACTGATCCAGGTGGAGAAGCTCGCGTTGTGCTGCCAGCGGCCCAGCGCGCCGTAGCGCGGCGATTCATCCACCTGGAACACCTGCTGCGACCACTGGCCGCGGCGCTCGGCGCGTGACAGGTCGCGACGCCGCCAGGTGTTGTCGTCGACGTTCTCGACCACGAAGGCCGGCTCGTAGCGCCACTGCTGGCGCCAGTGCTTCTGCACCATGGGCTCGGTGACCTTGCCGTCGCCGCCGACCACGCGCAGTTCCAGGATATGCACCAGGCTGATGAAGCCCGGCTCGTCGCGATCCACGTAGACCTTCTCGGTGCCCCATGACTGGTAGGGACGCGGGCGCGCACCATCGCCGCTGAAGTTCGCGATCTCCAGGAAATCGAAGGTGACCCGGTAGTCACCGGCCATCGCGAGGATGGCGCGCCGGTCGCGCTCGCGCGCCGTGAGTCCGGGCGCCTGCAACGCCTGCCATTCCGCAGTGGGTCCGGTGACCGGCGTGACCGGTGCACCGCGCGTGCTGCCGCCGCGCGGTGCCGGTGCGTCGGGCCCCACCGGCCACGAAAACGTGTAACGCGAAGGCGCTGCATCCGGAGCGGCCGCCATGGCGCCACTCATGCAGCCGATGACCAGCAACAGCGCCGCCGCGGCTCGTGCGTTCATGGACCTACCTTACAACGGTTCGCGCAGGCGGGCAGGCGTTATAGTGCCGGCCATGCTGCTCGTCGTCCTGCTGTTGCTGGCTGTCACCGCGGTGCTGGCCGCGATTACCCAGATCGGGGCGCTGGTCACGCTGCTGTTCGTCGCGGCCGTGCTGGTGCTTGCTTACAAGCGGCTGCCGCTGCTGATCTTCTCCATCGTGTTCACGGTGCTGTTCGTTGCCTACAGCGTGTTCGGCGATCCGGCCGGCCTGTGGAAGGGATTGCTGCTGGTGATGCTGGCCGCGATGTGGCTGTTCAATGTACGGCCGCTGCGCAAGACGCTGATCTCGCGGCCCTTCCTCAAAGCCTATCTGCGCATGCTGCCCACCATGTCGGCCACCGAACGCGATGCGCTGGAAGCCGGCGGCGTGTGGTGGGACGGCGAATTGTTCACCGGCAAGCCGGACTGGGACAAGCTGCTCAACACCCGTCCGGCACAGCTCACGGCGGAGGAGCAGGCCTTCATCGACGGCCCGGTGGAAACGCTGTGCGCCATGGTCGAGGACTTCGACGTCACGCATCGCCGTGCCGACCTGCCGCCTGAAGCCTGGGAGTACATCAAGCAGCAGCGCTTCTGGGCCTTGATCATCCCGAAGCGCTACGGCGGCCTGGAGTTCGGCCGCTATGCGCAGAGCTCGGCGCTGGCGAAACTTTCCAGCCGCAGCGTGGTGCTGGGTGTCACGGTGATGGTGCCGAACTCGCTGGGGCCGGGCGAACTGCTGGTCCACTACGGCACCGAAGAGCAGAAGGACTACTACCTGCCGCGCCTGGCGCGTGGCGAGGAGATTCCCTGCTTCGGCCTGACCAGCCCGGTGGCCGGTTCCGATGCCGCTTCCATCACCGACACCGGCATCGTGTGCCGCGGCATCTACGAAGGCCGCGAGGTGACCGGCATCCGCCTGAGCTTCGCCAAGCGCTACATCACGCTGGCGCCCATCGCGACGGTCATCGGCCTCGCCTTCCGCCTGTTCGATCCGGACCACCTGATCGGCGATGTGGAGGACGTGGGCATCACCTGCGCGCTGATCCCGCGCGGCACGCCGGGCATCGTCATCGGCCGGCGCCACTTTCCGCTGAACATCCCGTTCCAGAACGGGCCCATCCAGGGGCACAACGTGTTCGTGCCGGTGGATTTCATCATCGGCGGCACGAAGATGGCGGGCAAAGGCTGGCGCATGCTGGTGGAGCAGCTGTCGGTGGGGCGCTGCATCTCGTTGCCGGCCACCGCCACCGGTGGCTCGATGGTGGCCACCTGGACCACCGGCGCGTATGCGCGCATCCGCCGCCAGTTCGGACTGTCGGTGGGCAAGTTCGAAGGCGTGGAGCAGGTGCTGGCGCGCATCGTCGGCAACACCTACATCATCGACGCCGCGCGCTCGGTGACCACCGGCGCCATCGATGGTGGCGAGAAACCGGCGGTGCCATCGGCGATATTGAAAATGCATCTCACGGAACTGAGCCGTGTGGTGGCCGCCGACGCCATGGACGTGCACGGCGGCAAGGGCATCATGCTCGGGCCGCGCAATTACCTGGGCCGCGGCTGGCAGGGCGCGCCCATCGGCATCACCGTGGAAGGCGCGAACATCCTCACGCGCAACCTGATCATCTTCGGGCAGGGTGCCATCCGCTGCCATCCCTTCGTGCTGAAGGAAATGGAGGCCGCGCGCTCGGCGCAGGGCGAACGCAGCGTCGATGACTTCGACCGCGCGCTGTTCGGCCACGTCGGCTTCACCATCTCCAACGCGGTGCGCTCGCTGGTGATGGCGTTGACACTGGCGCGCTTCGAGAGCGCGCCGGGCCACGGGGCGATACGGCGCTACTACCAGCACATCGAGCGTTTCTCGGCATCCTTCGCCTTCGCCACGGATGTGGCCATGCTGTCGCTGGGTGGTTACCTGAAGAAAAAGGAAAGCCTGTCGGCGCGGCTGGGCGACGTGCTCTCCTATCTGTATCTGGCCTCGATGGTGCTGAAGCATCACCACGACCAGGGCGCACCGAAGGAAGACCAGCCCATCGTGGAATGGGCCTGCCGCGGCCTTTTGTATCGCGCGCAGGAACAGCTGCATGGCTTCCTGCGCAATTTCCCGAACCCGCTGCTCGGCTGGCTGATGCGCGTGATGATCTACCCGCGCGGCCGCACCTATTTCGCGCCCAGCGACCGGCTGGGGGCGCAGCTCGCCCAGCTCGCCATGGAACCTGGCCCGTCGCGCGAACGGCTGTGCCGCCACGCCTTCCGCAGCAATGTGGCCGACAACCCGCTGGGGCTGCTGCAGGAAGCGCTGCTGCTGGCCGAACGCGCCGAACCGCTGGAGCGCAAGCTGCGCATCGAGGGCGTGAAGACCGGCCGCATCCGGCAACTCGACATGCCCGGCCAGATCGCCGCCGGCCGTGAATTAAACATCCTTACGGAAGATGAGGCCGCGCTGCTGCTGGACTATGATCGCCGCATCATGCAGATCATCAACGTGGATGATTTCGCACCTTCCGAACTCCCGGCCGGCGCCTGATCCACCGCAACCAAAAACCACAATCAAGGAGCTCTTCATGTCACGACTGCTGCCCCTCGCCGTGCTGCTGGCCGGCGCCTCCGCCATCCTGCCGGCCGCCGCGCAAGCGCCCGCCGCACCGGCCATGGCGCGCACGGCTTCACCGGCCGGCGCGAAGCTGTACATCGTCAGCCCCGCCAATGGCGCGAAGGTGAAGAGCCCGGTGACGGTGGTGTTCGGCCTCGCCGGCATGGGTGTGGTTCCCGCCGGCTTGAAGTTCGACAACGCCGGACACCATCACCTGTTGATCGACACCAGCCTGCCGAAGGACCTCGGCATGCCGCTGCCGGCCACCGACAAGATCGTGCACTTCGGCAAGGGCCAGACCGAGGCCAGCATCGCGCTGACTCCCGGCACGCACACGCTGCAGCTGCTGCTCGGCGACCACAACCACATTCCCTTCGACCCGGTGGTCACCTCGACGAAGATCACCATCACCGTCGAATAGGCCGCGCGCGCCGGGCGACAGACCAGGCACGAAGATGTACCTGCCCTTCTACGGCCTGGCCGACAAGCCCTTTTCGATCACGCCGGATCCGCGTTACCTGTTCCTCGGCGGACGCCACGCCGAGGCGCTGGCGCATCTGGTGTACGGCATCACCGATGCCGGTGGTTTCATCCAGCTCACCGGCGAGGTGGGCACCGGCAAGACCACCGTCATCCGCTCGTTGCTGGCGCGCAAGCCCGACAATGCCGAGATCGCGCTGATCCTCAACCCGCACCTTGATGCGCGGCAGTTCCTGCAGGCCATCTGCGAGGAGCTGCGCATCGCGCTGCCGCCGGAGGCCATCGGCAACCTGAAGGCGCTGATCGACCTGCTCAATCGCCACCTGCTCGCGGCGCATGCCGCCGGCCGGCGCGTGGTGGTGATGGTGGACGAGGCGCAGAACCTCGCGCCCGATGTGCTGGAACAGGTGCGGCTGCTGACCAACCTCGAGACCGAAACACAGAAGCTGCTGCAGATCATCCTGATCGGCCAGCCCGAACTGCGCGCCATGCTGGAACGCAACGACCTCAGGCAGCTGGCCCAGCGCATCACCGGCCGTTACCACCTCGAACCGCTGTCGCGCGAGGAGTCGGCCGCATATGTGAGGCACCGGCTGCGCATCGCCGGTGCCACGCAGGAGATCTTCACGCGCGGCGCGCTGGCCGAGCTGTATCGCGCCAGCGGCGGCATTCCGCGGCTGCTGAACGTGATCGGCGACCGCGCGCTGCTTGGCGGCTACACCGGGGACCGGCATGTGGTGAATGGCGCGCTGGTGCGGCGCGCGGCCAGCGAAGTATCCGGACAGCGCGTACTGCCCGCGTGGCTGCCGTGGCTGGCGGGCGCGGCCACCACCGTGGTGCTGGCCACCACTACCTGGTTCGTGTGGCACCAGCAGCAGGAACAACCGGCAACCGTGGCCGCGGCACCGGCGCCCGTCGTGGCTCCGGCACCGGCGCCGGTCCGGCCGCCGCCACCGCCGGATCTCGTTGCACTGTTGCGTCGTGCCGCCGCCATGACCGATCTCGACGGCGCATACGCGCGCCTGTTTTCGCAGTGGAATGCGCGCTACGTCGCCGGCTCCGAAGACGCCTGTTCCCAGGCGCTGCGCCAGGGCCTGGAATGCCTGAATGAAACTGGCGGCACCGAGGTACTGCGCCGCTACAACCGCCCGGCCATCCTGGCGCTGCAGGATGACACCGGCGCGGTGCACCAGACCGTGGTCACACGGCTCGGGGCGGACAACGCGCGACTGATGATCGGCGATGCCGAGCACGAGGTGCCGCTGGCCGAACTCACGACGCGCTGGAACGGCGAGTTCCTGCTGTTGTGGAAGCCGCAGCAACTGGATATGCGCAGCCTGTCGCTGGGCATGAGCGGCGAGCCGGTGCAGGCATTGCGCCAGCGGTTGGAGCAGTGGGCGGGCATGCCATCCGGGCCGATGCCGTCAGACCTCTTCGACGATTCGCTGCGGGAACTGGTGCTGCTGTTCCAGCGTGGCAATGGCCTGAGCGCCGACGGCGTGGCGGGCGCACGCACGCAGGCACTGCTGGATGCGCGTTTCGCGAGCCTGGGCACGCCGCTGCTGACGGCCGTGGTGCAATGACATGTCCTTCATCCTCGATGCCCTGAAGAAAGCCGAAGCCGAACGCAGCCGCGCCTCGGGTCCGGTACTGGTGGATGTGCGCATCGCACCGCCGCGGCGACGCCTGCCGGCATGGGCCTGGGCACTGGGCGCGGTGCTGCTGGCAAACCTTGCGGTGCTGGCCTGGCTGGTGTCGCGCAAACCAGCGGCGGTGGAAACCACCATCGCGGCCGCGTCTCCGACGCCGGCCGCACCGGCGACCGTGGCAGCAGCCGCGGCGGTTGCCGGCCCGGCGCCAGTGGTGCCACTGGCCGCTGCGCCACCGGCCGTATCCATCGAACTGCCGCCACTGTCTGCGCCCGCCACGGTGGTGCCGTCGGCACCCGCCGTCACACCGGTTCTCAACGGTCCGCCGGCGGACGTGGATCGCCTGCCCGGCTACCGCGAAATCCAGGCCGCTGGCGTGACGCTGCCGCAGCTCACCATGAACCTGCATGTGTACGACCCGGCGCCCGCGCAGCGCTATGTGCTGCTCAACGGGCTGCAGCTCACCGAGGGCGAATTCACACCCGACGGCATCAAGGTGGAAGTCATCACCGAGCGCGGCGTGGTGCTGGAGGCGCGCGGCCGGCGCTTCATGCTGCCTGCGGGCAGCTGAGGACCGGCGTCGCTACTCGGCGATATACCAGCGCTTGTCCACCAGCTCCACCACCAGCGCCGGGTACGGCAGCCCCTGGTTGGTGAGATCGTAGATGGCGCGCGTGCCCTGGTATTGGTAGCGCGGCGTGCCGGTCCGTGCCAGCTGCAGGGCCGTGACCATCTGCTCGCGCCAGGTTTCGCGGTTCTCGCAGGTCTGGATCAGCGCGCGCTGCGCCTTCGAACCGGTGGTGCGACGCCAGTTCGGGCTCATCTGCTTCCTGAAGTAATCGTCGCAGCGCTTTTCCTTGATGTTCTTCTCGGCTTCGTCGAACAGCTCGACGATGCCCTGCGGGCTGGCGCTGGTGTTCGGCGTGGGTGGAGCCGTGGGTGGCGCCGTGGCAGTGGCGGGAGTGGTGGCGACCACGGCCGCCGCGGGCACGCCGCGCGCAGTAACCCGGCCGGTGCGCAGATCGTCGATCTGCGCCTGCAGCTCCAGTGGCATCGCCGCCTTCCAGTCCTTGCCCCAGGGCACGATGGAGACGATCACCGGCACCTTCACTTCGCCCATGTCCTTGCGCGGCAGCAGCTTGCCCACCATCTGCACCATGCCGCCGCTGTCGCCCACGGCCTCCAGCCAGTCGACGCGACTGAAATCGCGACCACTGAAACGCAGGCGTGGCGCCAGCGCGGCCAGGAAGTTCTGCGGCGTCAGCCGCTCGATGTCGGCCAGCGGCATCCCCGGCCCGAACAGGCGCGAGCGCACCACGCTTTCGTTGCGGTCCGCCTCGAGCTTCAGCTCATCGAGCAGGCGCTTGCGCAGCGCCTCCAGTTCGTCGTCGTGGATCGCCTGGGCCATCGCCCTTATGTCGCCCGAAGCCAGCGCCGCCAGGTACTGTTCGGCGGCGCGGCGCTGCGCCGCGCCCTTTTGCGCACCCTGGTTGTTGTCGCTGCCGGCATTGGTATTGCCCTTTTCGGCAGCCAGCCCGGGCTGGGCCAGCGCGGCGCAGCAGGCGACCACCAGGGTCAGCAGGATTCGAGTTCTCGTCACCATGTGGAACCAGTCCTCATTCACTGAAAATCGACGGCTACCGGGTTCACAGATTGCGATACGGAGCGTTTCCGAAGGTTGTACCGGCAACGCAGTCCCGTAAAGTCCCCTGTGAGGGAGGCGGGAAAGCCGGGCCGCACCCCACAACCATAAGCGCTGGAGACGGTCTTGAGTGCAAGTCCCATGCCCCGTACGGAACACAGCAAGGCCGCGGGAAGTCCTTCTCCGGAGCAGAGCGGCAACTTGCGGCGCCTGATCGCCGCCACCCGCGATGTGGCGCTGGGTCGCGCCCTGCAGGCGCTGGCCGAAGACATTTCCATCGTCATCGTCGATGACGTGCACAAACTCACCGACGAGATGCTGCGCCATGGCAGCAACCTCGCGCTGGTCGATGCCGCAGTGGTGGACGATCCGCTGGAAGGCGTGGTGGACGCGCTGGCCGCCCAGTTTCCGGACCTGCGCCTGATGGTGGCCGGCCAGGCCAGCGACCAGAGCCTGCTGGCTTCGCGGCTGGCCAGCGAAACCGTGTTCCGCTTCGTCAACAAGCCGGCTTCGCCGCAGCGCCTGAAGCTGTTCCTGGAGGCCGCGGCCCGCGAGAGCGGTCCGCGCCGCGACCCGCAGGTAGCCAGCGCCACACTGAAACCACCGTCGAAGCTGGGCTTCATCATCGCGGGCCTGGTTGCCCTGGCGGTGGCCGCTGCCGCCGCGTGGATCTTCTGGCCCAAGGGCGCGGCCGCGCGCCTGAATGCCCGCGACCTGGGCCGCGTGGAGGAAATGCTGCGGCAGGCGGACACCGCCCTGCGCTCGGGACGATTCGTGGCCTTCGACGGCAGCAGCGCGGCGGAGCTGTATCGCGACGTGCTGCGCCTGGACGAACAGAACGAACCGGCCCGCGCCGGCTTCGACAAGGCAGTCGGTGGCGCCATCAGCGCCGCCCAGAAGGTGCTGGTCGACGGCAAGCTCGATGAGGCCAGCAATGGCATGGAAGCCGTTCGCCTGCTGGCACCGGAAAACGCTGGACTGAAACAGCTGGTCACGCAGATCGACGCCGAGACCAATCGCCAGCTCGCCGATACCAAGGCACGCCAGGCCATGGCCGAGCGCCAGGCACAGATCAGGGCCGAGGTGGACAAGATGAATGCGCGCATCAAGGACGGTGCGCTGCTCGAGCCGGCCGCCGACAACGCCACCATTCATTTCGCGGCGGCGCAGGACATCAGCGCGGGCGATCCGGCCGTGCGCGCCGCGCGCAGCGATCTGACCACGGCGCTGGTGGCCGCCGGCGAGAAGGCCGTGTCCGCGCAACGACTGAACGAGGCGCGCCGCTATGCCAGTGCCGCCGGCCGCATCAACAGCAGTGCACCGGGCATTGATGCGCTGGTCTGGCATATAGAACAAGCTGCCGCGCCGCCGCCCGCGACCACGCGACCGGCCAGCGCACCGGTGGCCAACAATGCCGCACCCCCCGTCGCCAGCGTTCCGCCGCCGGCACCAGCGCCGGTGCCCGTGCCAGCTCCGGCACCTGTCGCCACGGTAGTACCCGCGCCGGTTCCGGCCCCGCCCGCGCCCGCTCCCGCTCCCGCTCCGGTCGCCAACGCCCCTGCTCCGGCCGCGCAGCCCGAATGGATTCCGGGCGAAGGCACCGTGCGCGCGGGCAAGCTGACCGCGCTGCGCACCGTGGAACCGGAATTTCCGAACTCCGCGCAGCAGTCGCTGATCTCGGGCTGGGTGGAACTGGAGTTCACCGTTGCGCTCGACGGCTCGGTGAAGGACATCAAGGTCACCGGCTCCGAACCACGGCGCGTCTTCGACAGTGCCGCCACCGCCGCGCTGCGCAAGTATCGCTACAAGCCGGTGCTGAAGGATGGCCAGCCCGTCGAGCAGCATGCCCGCATCCGCATGGGCTTCAAGGCATCCGCACAGTAAGCGAAGGCGCGGCGCGATCTTGGCTCCCTCCAGAATCCTGATCGTTGCGGATGAGGCCCAGGTCGGCCGCTGGCTGCAGCATCGCATCGACACGCTGAGCCTCGCCGGCCGCATCGAACTGGAGGATGGCGCCACGTTCGCGCAGCGGCTGGCCGGCGCCGGCCTCGCGGGCATCGACCTCCTGGTGGGCGCACTGGATTTCTCCGCCGCGGCCGCCGCCTCGACTCAGGCGTTTCTCGACCAGGTACTGGGTGCGCCGGGGGCGCCGCCACTGGTGGTGGTCGCCGACCATGGCGATGAATCCAGCGCTGCGGCCGTGATGCGCCAGGGCGCAACGGACTACCTGCCCCGCCATCTGCTCACACCCGAACAGCTCGCGACCAGCCTGCGCTCCGCGCGCAATGCGCGCCGCGAAGCCCCGTTGCAGCACCGCGTCAGCGAAGCACTTGCCCCGGTGCTGCCGCAGCGCCTGCCCCGCGACCTGATCCCGCGCTACCTGCTGCTCGACACGCTGGGCGAATCCATGCGCGCCACCGTATACCTCGCGCACAGCGCGGCGCTCAATCGCCACGTGGCGCTGAAAGTCAGCCGCACCGTGGAGGACAGCGAGCCGCAGTTCGCGCGCGAGTTCGAGGCCGTGGGCGCGCTGCGTCATCCTTCCGTGGTAGACATCTACGACTATGGCATCCACGACGGCCGCGAATTCATCGCGATGGAATACTTCCCCTGCGGCGACCTGAAGGCGCGGCTGCAGAATCCGATCTCGGAAGACGAGTGCCTCGAATACCTGCAGCGCATCGCACAGGCCCTGTCCGTGGTGCATGCGCAGGGCCTGGTGCACCGTGACCTGAAGCCGCCGAACATCATGCTGCGCGAGGCCGGCGAGGTGGTGCTGATCGACTTCGGCATCGCCAAACTCCTGCAGGACACCGCCAGCAGCACGCACACCGGGGTGCTGCGCGGTTCGCCGTACTACATGAGCCCGGAACAGGCGCAGGGCGAGGAACTGGACGCGCGCAGCGATCTGTACAGCCTCGGCGTGATCTTCTACGAGATGCTCACCGGCGCGAAACCCTATCTCGGACCCACCGCGGTGGCAGTCCTGCAGCAGCATGTCACCGGCGCCGTACCGCAATTGCAACCCATGCTCGCGCGCCACCAGCCGCTGCTCGACAGCATGATGGCCAAGGATCGCAACCACCGGCCCGAGTCCGCCCACGCGCTGCTGGAGCGGCTCCACTGCCAGGCCGCCTGAGTCATAATCCCGCGGCCATGGACGGCCCAACTTCCCCACTGGTCGAGATCGCGCTGACCGCAGCCCGCACGCTGGCGCTGCAGCTCGGCGAGCGGCTGGCCGTGCGCGTCGTGCACAACGCACCGCTGCTGCTGGAATGGCGCGGCCATGAGGACGCCATGCCCGGTTCACTGCAGCTGTTGCTGGAAGAGCTGCTGCCGCTGGCCGGTGCACAGGCCATGCTGCGGCAGATCGAAGCTGCCGCCACCACCATGGGTGAAGGCGGCATGGACCTGGGTACCACCATGCTGCGGCCACCAGCGGGCGGTGCCGCGGACCGGCATGCCGCCTTCAGCCTGCATCGCGGCGGCGACGCCTCCCAACCGCTGCTGTTGCTGCTGCTGCGCGATGTCACGCCGCAGACCGCCCAACAGCAGGCACTGGCGCAGGCGCAGGACAATGTCGCCGCGGCGCTGACCGCGCTGCGCACGCCGCCGCAGCCACTGCGGCTGTTCCTGTCCTCGGCGATGGCATCGATGGGCGCCCTGCGCGCCACCATGAAACTGCCGGCGCGCGACCAGGCCTCCGTGCAGGCAAAGCTCACTCGGCTGAAGGAAAGCGCCGACCAGATCGGCAGCGAGGCGCACGACATCGGGCTCGGCACCGTGGTGGCGGCATGCCGGGAGTTCGCCCTCGGCGCGGTGGCGCTGCGCGAGAAACAGCATGTCAGCGGCAACGACCTGTTGCCGCTGGCACCACTGCTGGACCAGATCGCTTCCAGCATCGGCAATTCCGCGCGCATCGAGGAACAGCGCTACATCGCACCGGCCAGACCGCGCGCCGCGACGCGCGAGCGCGCCGAACCCGAATCACGCAAGGACGCGGAAAGCTGGGCACATGCCGCGGAGAAGCGCTGGAACAGTTTCCTGCGCCAGCGCGGCGAGGAGCTCGGCACACTGGTGAAGCTGCAGGTGCTCCAGGCCCAGCTGGTACCCGCGGGGCTGCGTCGCGACATCGACGACATGCTGCAGCATCTGCTGCGCAATGCCGTCGAACACGGCATCGAGACCCCCGAGCAGCGCCTGGCCGCGGACAAGTCCGCCGCCGGCGAGATCAGCGTGAAGTTCGAGCAGAAGCGCGAGGGGCTGACGATGACCGTGCGCGATGACGGATGCGGCTTCGATGTGGAGCGCATCGGCCGTGCCGCGGTGCTGTCCGGCCTGGTCGCGGAGGAATCGCTGCTCGAATACGATCCTGGCGAAGTGGTGGGCCTGATCTTCAAGCCGAACTTCTCCACCGAAAACCTGGCCGGAGAAGCCGGCCGTGGCCGCGGCATGAGCTTCCTGCGCCGCGCCGTGACGCGGCTGGGCGGGCAGATCACCGTGGCCACCAAGCCCGGCCACTACACGCGTTTCATGATCCAGCTGCCCGCCGCTACCTAGGCGGGATTTCTCCTACACGGCAACGCGTACCGGCCCGGATAGCCGGGCACGGTGGCGAAAGGTGCAATGCGACGAACCTTCAAGAAAAAGGGGCACTGCATGCACCTGGTCGACACTACCCTGTTCTATTCGCCCACCAGCGGTGGTGTCCGTCGCTACCTCAATGCCAAGCACGACTGGTATGTACGGCAGCGCGATCATCTGCATTCGCTGGTGGTACCCGGGGAACGCACTGAACTCGCGCGCGGCGAAGTGAGCACCGTCGCCAGTCCAGTGCTGCCCGGCACCTTCAACTACCGCCTGCCAGTGGTGCCGCGGCGCTGGTCGGCGATGCTGGATGCACTGGAACCGGATGTGCTCGAAGTGGGCGATGCCTTTCATCCCGCATGGTGCGCGCTGACCGTGGCACGGCGGCGGCACATTCCCGCGGTGGCATTCTTCCATTCGCATCTGCCGCGCCTGGTGGGCAGCCGCTGCGGCGCATGGCTCGGCCGTGTTGCCAGTGGTTACCTGCGCGCGCTGTATGAGCGCTTCGACCTGGTATTCGCCCCCAGCCAGATCATGTGCGACTACCTGCGCTCGCTGGGGGTGCGGCGCGTGCTGCTGCAACCGCTGGGCGTGGACACCAGTGTCTTTCATCCGCAACGGCGCCACTCGCGGCTGCGTGAGCAGCTGGGCCTTGCATCGCACACGCGGCTGCTGGCTTTTGCCGGCCGCTTCTCGGGCGAGAAGAACATCGATGTGCTGCGCGACGCCTTCGCGCGCCTCGGACCGGACTACCACCTGCTGCTCATCGGTGGCGGGGAACAGAAGCGGCCCGCGGCCAATGTCACGGTATTGCCGTACCGCCGCGACAGCGCCGATCTCGCGGGCCTGCTGGCATCCGTCGATGCGCTGGTGCATGCAGGCACCGCCGAGACCTTCGGCCTGGTAGTGCTGGAAGCCATGGCCTGTGGCCGACCGGTGGTCGGCGTGCGCGCCGCCGCAGTGGCGGAGCTGGTGGATGAAAAAGTGGGCGTCGCGGCGGCACGCGCCAACGGCGAATGCTTTGCCGCGGCGGTGCGCGAACTCTACGCGCGGGACGTCGAGGCGCTGGGCAGCGCGGCGCGCGCGCGGGTCGAGGCCCGCTACAGCTGGGACATCGCGCTGCGCGAGCAGCTGGCGGCCTATGCCTCGCTGAGCTCGAAGAAGCGGATCCTGCCGGAGGGCTGGGCCACCGCGAGCTTGCGGCCATCCGCCGACCAGGCCACCGTGCCCGCCGGTCCGTCCAGGAGCTGGATGTCCAGCGCGGCGCGACTGCCCGGGCCTGGTCTCCACAGTGCCACGCGCCAGTCGCGGCCGGTGGAAACCAGCAGTGCGCCATTCGACTGAAAAGCCAGGGCCTCGATGCGTTCCTCGTGTCCGTTCAGCTGCAACGGGTCCGAACCTTCCGGTCCCTTGCCGCTGAAATCCCACACCACGATGCTGGTGGCGCCGGTGGATGCGCTGGCCAGCCAGCGGCTGTTGCCGCTCCACGAGGTCTGGTCCACCTTGCCGGCATAGCCGCTCATGCGTGAACGCTTGCGGCTGTTGAGGTGGCGGAAGTTCACCGTGCCATCGGCGAGGCCATTGGCCACCACCTTGTTGTCCGGGCTCAGCGCCAGTGTCAGCGGCGTGCCCTCGAGCACGAACTGCTCGATGGTGCGGCTGTCCATGCGGTCCACGAACAGCGCGCCATTGCCGGCGGCGATGAGTTCATCGCGTCCACGCCAGGCTGCATGCGTGAGCGCTGCGCCATGGCCGGCGAGCTGTGCCGCGGGTTCGCCCTGCGCATCGAACAACAGCAGATCCTTGCCCTGCGCGAAGGCCAGCAGCTTGCCATCGGCGCGCCAGCACAGCCCGGCGGCCCAGCGGGCAGCGCGTGCCAGCACGCGCGGTTCGGCGGCGACATCCAGCGGATTCCACAAACGCACGGCACCGTCCTGACCGCTGCTGGCCAATGCGGCACCCCGTGGCTGCCAGGCCAGTTCCAGCACGCCGGGTGCGTGCTCGCCGAACTGCCGCGCCGGGCTGCCGTCCGCGTTCACCAGATAGAGCCGTCCCTCGCCGCCACCGACTGCCAGCGCAGCACCATCCGGTGCCCACGCCATGGCCACCGGAAAATCCTCCACCGCGACCGTGGCCGCGGCCACCAGCCGCGCGCCCTTCGCGCTCATCGCCCGCGCCGCACGGAAGGTGCGGCGATGAGACTGCCTGCGCCGCTCATGCCAGGCAGCCGAGGAACCCGGCCAGCAGTTCCGCGCGATCCAGCTTGCGGCCGATGAATACCAGCTGGCTGGCGCGCGGCGCATTGCCCCACGGCCGCTCGGGCCGGCCATCGAACATCATGTGCACGCCGTGGAAGATGTAGCGGCGCTCGTCGCCCTGGATGTTCAGCACACCCTTCATGCGCAGGATGTCCTCGCCATGGTTCTGCAGCAGATAGGACAGCCAGTCGTTGACCTTGCGCGCATCCAGCGCCCGCGGTTCGTCGATGCCGATGGAGCTGATCTCGTCATCATGGTGATGCGACGCGAACGCCCGTTCCGCGGCGGGCGGCGCATTCAGCGACAGCCCGAATTCACCAGGAGCATGCTCGGTGAACAGCGCATAGGCGCCGGGCTGCGTGATGCGGATGGCGTACTGCCCGCCCATGCACTGCATTTCCAGAGCAAAGGGATTGCCGGCGGGCGCCAGCGAGCCGCCGCTTTCCACATCCTGCGCGTCCTCGGCGAACACGCGCACGGCGGGCTCGATCTGCGCGGCGAGCTGCGCGGCCGTGGCGGCGGGCATGGGCAGCAGCGCGATCTTCAGCGCCGCATGCTGATGGTCGTGGTGATCATGCCCATGGTCGTCACCATGTCCGTGATGATGCTCGTGCCCATGTTCGCCAGTGGCTTTCAGGATGTGCATGCCCGCCGCCAGCTGGTAGGCACCAGCCCATTCGAACGGATACTGCGGCTCCAGGAAGGTCGCATCCACCGCCAGCGCGCGATCCAGGTCGAAGGCGCCGAGCCCCAGCACCACCTCCACGGGCACCGCCGCGTTCACCGCGCGATGCAGCTTCGCCGTGCGGTTGATGCCGCGGATCTTCTGCTCGATGCGCGCGAGGTCGGTGGGCGCGACCAGGTCGGTCTTGTTCAGGATGACCACATCCGCGAAGCCCACCTGTATCGCCGGCTCCGGAAGTGTATGCAGGTGCTGCTCGAAATGCCGCGCGTCCACCAGCGTGACGATGGCATCCACCACGAACTGTTCCTTCAGGTCATCGTCTATGAAGAAGGTCTGCGCCACGGGTCCCGGGTCCGCCATGCCGGTGGTCTCGATCAGGATGTAATCGAAACGGTCACGGCGCTTGGTGAGCTGGCCCAGCACGCGGATCAGGTCACCACGCACGGTGCAGCAGATGCAGCCATTGCTGGTTTCGAAGATCTCCTCTTCGGCGCCGATGACCAGCTGATGGTCCACGCCCACCTCGCCGAACTCGTTCTCGATGACGGCAATGCGCTTGCCGTGGTTCTCCGACAGGATGCGGTTCAGCAGCGTGGTCTTGCCGGCGCCGAGGAAGCCGGTCAGCACGGTGACCGGGATGCGTGCAGTCTTGTTCATGTCTTGCGTCCCGCGGTATCCATTTCCCACACGGTGATCGGGCAGCCGCGGCGCAGCCAGAAGCCCGCGCCCAGATGCCGGAAGTTCTTCGACAGTTCGCGCCGGTACCAGGCGCCGCCGCGCAGGCTCACCGCCGGATCGGTGCGCGACTGGTCGCAGTTCTCCTGCCAGTCCTCGCGCGTCAGCACGCCGAAATACAGCAGGCCGCGGCACACGCGCGCCAGGTTCTGCAACGCGCGCTGTGTTTGCCTCGCGTCGAGGTACTGCAGCACGTCGTAGCAGATCACCACGTCGTACTGCCGGTTGGCGGCCGCCTTGCGCGTGAAATCCTGGATGCCGCCATGGATCCAGCCATAGCGCTGGCACAGGTACTCGCTGACCTCCAGGCCGGTATATGCCGCCTTCGGCAGGCCGCGCCGCAGCGGCGTACGCAGCAGGCCTACGCCGCAGCCCGCGTCGAGGATGCTGCGCACCGGCAATCCGAGGTGGTCGGCCATGGCCGCGATCAGCCGGCCGCGGGCATTCATTTCGGCGCGGCTGGTCACGGCGGTGCGGGGGTTGAAATAGAAGCGCTGGTAATACGCCCGGTCAAACTGCTCTGTCATTCGCCAATCCTGCTTAACTACAATGCGCGGATGTCCGCTCCAGCTCCCCGCGTCGGTTTCGTCAGCCTCGGCTGCCCCAAGGCCCTGGTGGATTCGGAGCGCATCCTGACGCAATTGCGCATCCGCGGCTACGAGATTTCCCCGAGCTACGAGGCCGCGGATCTGGTGGTGGTGAACACCTGCGGCTTCATCGACAGCGCCATCGACGAATCCCTCGAGGCCATCGGCGAGGCGCTGGCCGCCAACGGCAAGGTGGTGGTCACGGGGTGCCTCGGCGCGAACCCGAAAACCATACTGGAGAAGCACCCCAAGGTGCTGGCCGTCACCGGGCCGCATGCCACCGAGCAGGTACTGGAGGCCGTGCACACACATCTGCCGCGGCCGCATGAGCCATTCCTCGACCTCGTGCCGCCGCAGGGCATCCGGCTGACGCCACGGCACTACGCCTACCTGAAGATTTCCGAGGGCTGCAACAACAAGTGCAGCTTCTGCATCATCCCGGCGCTGCGCGGCCGGCTGGCGTCGCGGCCACTGGACAGCGTGCTGCAGGAGGCCGAACGGCTGGTGGCTGCCGGCGTCAAGGAGCTGCTGGTGATCTCGCAGGACACCAGCGCCTATGGCGTGGACCTGCGCTACCAGCCCGTGGAGTTCCGCGGCCAGCAATACGAAACCCGCTTCATCGACCTCGCGCGGGCCTTGAGCTTGCTGGGCGCATGGGTGCGACTGCACTACGTGTATCCCTATCCGCATGTGGATGCGGTGCTGCCGCTGATGGCCGAGGGCAAGGTGCTGCCGTATCTGGACATCCCCTTCCAGCATGGCAGCCCCGCGGTGCTGAAGCGCATGAAGCGGCCCGCGCATGCGGAGGACACGCTGGAACGCATCGCCTCATGGCGCCGTGCCGTGCCCGATCTCACGCTGCGCAGCACTTTCATCGTGGGCTTCCCCGGCGAGACCGAGGCGGAGTTCGAGGAATTGCTGGCGTGGCTGGACACCGCGCAGCTCGACCGCGTCGGCTGCTTCAGGTATTCGCCGGTGGAAGGCGCAACGGCCAATGCGCTGCCTGATGCGGTCGCGCCCGAGGTGATGGACGAACGCTACGCACGCTTCATGGAAAAGGCCGCGGCCATTTCCGAACGGCGCATGGCGGCAAAGGTGGGCCGGGAAATGACCGTGCTGGTGGATCATGTCGACGGCGCGAAAGCAGTGGCACGCACCGCCGGCGACGCGCCGGAAATCGACGGCGTGGTCAATGTGAAGAAGGCGAAGGGGTTGAAGCCTGGCGAGTTCGCGCGGGTGCGCATCACCACGGCTGGTACCTACGATCTGGCGGCCGAACCCGTCTGAGAGATGAGGGGCATGACGAGGCAGCTGTTGCGCCAGGCGGCCATGACCGCCGCCGTATTTGCGTCCTGCAGCGCCCTCGGCCAGCAGCAGCTGCCGCCGCAGCTGCGGGGCGGGCCGCCCTCCGACGTCCCCGTGGCCGTGCAGATCCTGCGCTGGCACATGCTGGACAACGACGTCAGCTCGCTCGCATTCCGCAGCATGGACACGCTGTTCACCACCCGCACGGTGGCGCGCAGCGGCCCCATCTGGACACTGCCACGCAATGACCGGCCGCTGGATTTCACCTATGCCTGGCAGGGCCAGACACTGCGCGCCGGCGAGTTCCTCGAACGCACGTACACCAACGCGCTGCTGGTGATGAAAGACGGCCGCATCGTCAGCGAGATCTACCGCAACAACAGCCACGCGGGCACGCGTTTCATGGGCTGGTCGATGACCAAGTCCATCACCTCGGTGCTGGTGGGCTGCGCGCTGGCGGAAAAGCGCATCGAGTCGCTGGACACCCCCATCGTGCGCTACCTGCCGGAGCTCACCGGCGGCGGTTACGACGGCACCAGCATCCGCGACGTGATGGAGATGCGCTCCGGCGTCGCCTATGACGAGCGCTACGACTTCGACAATCCGGGCACCGCGGCCAGCAACCACATCGCCGCGCTGGTGCGCAACACGGCGCGCTTCGCGGACGTGGCGCGCACGCTGCCACGCCGCAGCGCGCCGGGGCAGCAGTTCCAGTACAAGACCATCGACACGGCGGTACTCGGCTGGCTGGTGGAGCGCGTGACCCAGGGCAGCGTGGCGGCGTACACGGCGCGCTGCCTGTGGGAGCCACTTGGCGCGGAGGCCGACGGCTTCTACATCATGGATGGCGCGCCCGGCATCGGCCGCGAATTCAGCGGCGCGGGGTTCAACGCCACGCTGCGCGACTTCGCGCGCTTCGGCCAGATGATGCTCGACGAAGGCATGGCCAACGGCCGGCGCATCGTGTCGGCCGGGTGGGTGCGTGAGTCGACGCGTCCGCGCCATCCCGAGGACCAGCGCCGCGGCGGCTACGGCCTGCAGTGGTGGACCATGGGTGGCAGCGATGCGTACGCGGCCATCGGCCTGCAGGGTCAGTACATCTACGTGGATCCGGCCACACGCACGGTAGTGGTGAAGCTCAGCTACTTCCCGCCCGGCGACAACTCGGCGCTGGATGCCGAGACCACGGCGTTCATGGCCGCGGCTGCCGCATGGAAGCCGTGAAGCCCTGAGCGGTTCACGGCGTCCGCAGGGCTTCCAGCCGGTTCTCCAGCGCCGTTTCCAGCGACGCATCAAGACGCAGGCCGAACACATCGCGCAGCGCGTCCAGTACCTCCGCAACGCCCTGCAGCTCGCGGCGTGTCGTCCCGCCACCGAGCTTGTGGAAGGCCAGCTCCCGCCCGCGCAGCGTATGGCGTCCGTCCTGCGCCACCAGCGACACCACCAGCCCCTGCGTGAAGTGCGAGGCCGGATCCTGCGTGAGCCACCAATTGGCCGCCTCGAAGTCGATGGGCTGCTGCCGCTGCAGGTCGAAGCGGCATAGCGGCCGCCATTCACCCTGGACCAGCGACTCGACCACCCGCTCATCGCCCATGCGGCGCAGGCGGAATGGTTCATGCGGTGTCTGCTGCTGCGCTTCGCTGTGCAGGTCCAGTACCCCGGTCAGCATCTGGCCGCCGAATCCCACGTCCACCAGCCAGTCCTGGCCGGCGATGCGCACCAGCAGCATGCGGTGCGTGCGTGCAGTGACGGCATCGGGCGGCCGGCCCCACAGCACGCGGGCCGCGAGGTCCGTCACCTCGAAATCCAGCGCACGCAGCGCGTTGCCGAACAGCAGGTTCTGCTCGAAGCACCAGCCACCGCGGCCGCCATGCACCAGCTTGCGCTCGACCGCCTGCGGGTCGAGGCTCACGCGCCGGCCGAGAAAGGCGTCGAGGTTCTCGAAGGGTATGGACGTGGCATGGCGCAGAACCAGCGCGCGCAGTACTTCGAGCGTCGGTTCGCGTGGCCCGCGATAGTCCACGCGCCGCAGATAGGCTTCCGGATCCAAGACCTGGCGCCCGCCTATTCCACCGTCACGCTCTTGGCCAGATTGCGCGGCTGGTCCACATCCGTGCCGCGCAGCACCGCCACGTGATAGGCCAGCAGCTGCAGCGGGATGGTGTACACCACCGCCGCCTGGAAATGGCTCATGTGCCGGGGCATGGTCAGCACGTGCACGCCATCGCTTTCCTTGATGCCTGAATCCGGATCGGCGAACACGTACAGCTCGCCGCCGCGCGCGCGTACTTCCTGCAGGTTGGACTTCAGCTTCTCCAGCAGCTCGTTGTTCGGCGCGACGGTGACGATGGGCATGTTCGCGTCCACCAGCGCCAGCGGTCCGTGCTTGAGCTCGCCCGCCGCATAGCCCTCGGCGTGGATATAGGAGATCTCCTTGAGCTTCAGCGCGCCTTCCAGCGCCACCGCACTCATCTCGCCGCGGCCGAGGAACAGCGCGTGGTCCTTGTTGACGAAATGCGCGGCCAGCTCGCGGATCTGCGGGTCCAGCTGCAGGGTCTTCTCGATCATCCCCGGCAGTTCCACCAGCCGCGCCACCAGGCCGCGCTCGCGCTCGGCATCCGCGCCATGTGTCTTGGCCAGCGCGATGACCAGCATCGACAGCGCGGTGATCTGCGTGGTGAAGGCCTTGGTTGAGGCGACACCGATCTCCGGGCCCGCGCGCGTCAGCATCACGAGGTCGGACTCGCGCACCAGCGAACTCTCCGGTGCATTGCAGATGGCCAGTGTGGCGAGGTACCCGGAACGCTTGGCATGCCGCAGCGCCGCCAGCGTGTCGGCCGTCTCGCCGGACTGCGACACGCTGACGAACAGCGCGTTCTCCGGCACCACCGGATTGCGATAGCGGTATTCGCTGGCGATTTCCACGCGGCAGGAAATGCGGCAGATCTGTTCGATGAAGTACTGCGCCACCACCCCCGCGTGGTAGCTGGTGCCGCAGGCAACGATGTGCACGAAGGCCACATCGGGGAAGATGGCCTGCGCCTTGTGGCCGAACGCGGCCTCCAGCAGGCGGCCATTGGCCACGCGTTCCTGCAGGGTGTTGGAGACGGCCCAGGGTTGCTCGTGGATCTCCTTCAGCATGTAGTGCGCGTAGGGGCCTTTCTCCGCGGCCTTGGCCGACAGCTCGCTGACGCGCACCGGGCGCTCGGCGATGTTGCCGTCGGCGTCGATGACCTTCACGCCTTCGCGGCGCACCTCGACCACGTCGCCTTCCTCCAGGAACTGGAAGCGGCGCGTCACCGGCAGCAGTGCCGCCACATCCGAGGCCACGAAGTTCTCCTGCTCGCCGATGCCGATCACCACCGGGCAACCCATGCGCGCCACGATCATGCGGTCTGGCTGCTGCTCGGACACCACCGCCAGCGCGTAGGCTCCTTCCAGTTCGGCGACGGTGGCGCGCACTGCCCTGAACAGGTCGCCCAGCGTCTGCAGGTGGAAGTGGATGCGATGCGCGATGACCTCGGTGTCGGTCTCGGAAGAGAAGGCATAGCCCGCCGTACCCAGTTCCTCGCGCAGCTCCTCGTGGTTCTCGATGATGCCGTTGTGCACGATGGCGAGGCCATCGTGCGAGATATGCGGGTGCGCGTTGCGCTCCGAGGGCACGCCATGCGTGGCCCAGCGCGTGTGCGCGATGCCGGTGGCGCCGGCCAGCGGCGCTTCATCCAGCGCCTCCTGCAGCATCCTGACCTTGCCCACGGTGCGCAGGCGCGCCACCTTGCCGTGCATGCCAACCACTGCGAGACCGGCGGAGTCGTAGCCGCGGTACTCCAGGCGCAGCAAGCCATCGATCAGCAACGGGACCACGTCGCGTTCTGCCACCGCTCCGACAATGCCGCACATGTCAGCTCTCCTTGCGGCCGCGCTTCACGGGGCGCTGCCAGCCTTCGATGGTTACCTGCCGCGCGCGCGCCACCGTCAGCTTGCCCGGTGGCGCATCCCTGGTGATCGTTGAACCCGCGCCGGTGGTGGCGTTCGCGCCAAGCGTTACCGGCGCCACCAGCATGTTGCCCGACCCGATGAACACGCCATCGCCGATCACCGTGCGCGATTTGTTGGCGCCATCGTAGTTGCAGGTGATGGTGCCGGCACCCACATTCACCCCCGCACCCACATCGGTGTCGCCGAGGTAGGTCAGGTGGTTGGCCTTCGAGCCCTTGCCGACGCGGCTGTTCTTCACCTCGACGAAATTGCCGATGTGCACGCCCGCCTCGAGCACGACGCCGGGCCGCAGCCGCGCGAACGGCCCGACCTGGCAATCCGTGCCAAGCGCGGACTTTTCCAGCACGCAGTTGGGCAGCACCTGCGTGCCCGCGCCCACGGTGACGTCGCGCAGCACGCAGTTGGCGCCGATGCGCACGCGGTCGCCCAGCTCCACGCGCCCCTCGAACACCACGTTGATGTCGATGAACACATCGCTGCCCAGCGTGAGCTCGCCGCGCTGCTCGAAACGCGCCGGATCGGCCAGCGTGGCGCCGGCCAGCAACGCGGCCTGCGCGCGGCGCATGCGCAGCTCCGACTCCAGACGCGCCAGCTGCACGCGGTCGTTGACGCCCAGCACGTCCACTTCGCCGGGCGCGGCCAGCGCCTGCACGGCGACGCCATCCTTCACCGCCAGCGCGATGATGTCGGTGAGGTAGTACTCGCCCTGCGCGTTGTCGCTGCGCAGTTTGCCCAGCCAGCGGCGCAGCTGCGCCGCGCGCACCGCCAGCACGCCGGTGTTGCCCTCGGCGATGCGGCGCTGCGCGGCCGTGGCATCGCTCTGCTCGACGATGGCCTTCACGTGCCCGCGGGCATCGCGCAGGATGCGGCCGTAGCCGGTGGGGTCCGCGAGCCGCACGGTCAGCAGCGCCATCGACTTGCCATCCACCAGTGCCACGAGCGTGCGCAACACAGTCGCTGGCAACAGTGGCACGTCACCGTACAACACCAGCACCAGGTGGTCGTCCGGGATCGCCGGCATGGCCTGCATCACCGCGTGGCCGGTGCCTTTCTGCTCGGCCTGCAATGCCCATTGCAGGTCGCTGTCCGGAAACGCCGCGCGCACTGCTTCGGCGCCATGGCCATGCACCACATGCAGCGCCGCCGCTTCGAGCTGCCGCGCGGTGGCGAGCACATGGCCGAGCAGCGGCCGTCCACCCAGCTGCTGCAGCACCTTGGGCAGGCTGGAATTCATGCGCTTGCCCTTGCCGGCCGCAAGGATGACTACTGACAGTGGTGACGCCGCCTGCGGCGGCCGTGGCTTCGTGGTGGCAGCGGGCTTGCGGGAACGCCTGGTTTTCTTCATGGGCGCGTCACGCTATCACAGGGTTGTGGCACAAGTTCACGAGGGCATGGTCCACTCAGAGCACGCGCTGCAGGATGAAGTCGTGGTAGTCGTGCGCACCAACGCGAAACTGCCGCGTGCCGGCCTGCGTGAAGCCGAGCCGCGCATAGAAAGCCAGCGCCGTCTCGTTGCGCGAATACACGCCCAGCACCACCCGCCTGCGTGCGGCTGCAGTCGCCCAGGCCAGCGCCTCTTCCATCAGCCAGCGGCCCACGCCCAGACCCTGGAAGCGCGCCAGCAGGTAGATGCGGCGGATTTCCAGGTCGCGCGCATCCAGGTCCGGCAGCGGCAGGTCGGGCGGCGTCGCGACGAGGTAACCCACCGGCGCGCCGCCCGGCGCTTCGGCGAGCAGCACATGGCATGCGGGGTCGGTGAGCCAGCCGGCGTATTTCTCCGCGGTGTGGTGCCTGCCCACATGCGCCAGGATGTCTTCCACCGGCAGCAGGTGGGCATAACTTTCGAGGAAGGTGGCTCCGCCGAGCAGCGACAGGCGCGCGGCATCGGCAGGCATGGCGGCGCGCACCCGCAGCGACGCCGCGGAGTCGCCGAGACCCGCGGCCGCGTTCACGAAACGACCACGCCGAACAGCTTGCCGATCAATATCGTCGCGGCCATGGCGGCAGCGCCCCAGAAGCCGACCCGCAACGCCGCCCGCAGCAGCGGTGCGCCACCCAGCCGCGCGGACAGCGCGCCCAGCAACATCAACAGCAGCAACGAGGCCAGCGGCAGTGCCGTGCCGCGCACCGGCATGGGCAGCAGCCTGAACAGTGTCAGCGGCACCACCGCCCCCGCGGCGAAGGCGACCATCGAGGACCAGGCCGCCTGCAGCGGCCGCGCCCGTGATTGATCGGTAATGCCCAGCTCCATCCGCGCATGCGCGCCCAGCGCATCCACGGCTTCGACTTCCTGCGCGGCCTTTTCGGCGGTCTCGCGTGACAGCCCGCGCTGCATGAACAGGCCTATCAGTTCGCGATGCTCGGCCTCCGGTTGCGTGGCCAGCTCGATACGCTCGCGCGCCAGATCCGCCTGCTGGCTGTCCGATTGCGAGGACACCGACACGTACTCGCCGGCCGCCATGGACAGCGCGCCGCCGACCAGGCCGGCCAGCCCCGCCATGAAAACCCCCGTGTCCGCGATATTCGCGGCCGATACACCCAGGATCAGGCTGGAGGTGGAGATCAGGCCATCGTTGGCGCCCAGCACGCCGGCGCGCAGCCAGCCAATGCGCGAGACCACATGGGATTCGCCATGTCCGCTGCTCATTGGTAACGCCGCCCCCGCCATTGGATATAACCGGCCATGTGTTTGCCCTGCGGGTCCTTATGTGTCCAGTGGATCAACCCGCCCTTGTCGTTCCATTCGTATTCGCCCAGCACCTCGACCGTCGCGCCGGTGGCAATGCCATCCAGACGCGGCGCCAGCGCGATGTTGTGGGCAATGAGCAGCGTTATGCCGCTATCGGTCGCGATAATGAACTTCTGGTGCGGCGAGCCTTCGCGGTCATCAGCCAGCAGGCGTTGCACGCGCCCGGTCACCCGCAACGGCGTGCCGCTGGCCTCGCGCGTGAGGTCGGGTTCGCGCTCCGCCACGGCATTTGCAGTGGTCTGCGCGCCGGCTTCCGGCGGCTCGCCCCACCGCGCATGCCTGCCATACCAGGCCGCTGCCAGCGCCACCGCGGCGACCAGTACCAGCCTCGGCACAGCCTTCATGCCGGAACCCCGGGGCCCACGCGGGGTCTGGATAAGCAGCGGGACAGACGATGGTTTGTGCTGGGGCTATCGCCTATTCTCGCCACGCGTCGCATATGCCAGAAAACCTGTCGGGGTTGGTGCCGGTGAAAGATTTTCGCATTACCGAAGCGCTCGGCGCTGGCCTTCTCGCGGTCGCGCTGGGCATGCCCGCGGTCGCTGCAGATCAGGCCGCCACGCGCGCCGCCAGTGCCGAAGCCTGGAACCTGTTTTCCGCCTACTGCACCGAGTGCCACAACACCGAGGACTGGGCCGGCGGCATCGCCTTCGATGCGCTGACCGAGAAGGACATTCCCGACAACATCGGCGTGATGGAAAAGGTGGTGCGCAAGCTGCGCAGCCAGCAGATGCCTCCCGGCGGGCACAAGGTGCCGGACAAGGCCACCCGCGGCAGATTCATCGCCTGGCTGGAGGGTCGTCTCGACCAGGCGGGTGCCGCGCATGTGAACCCGGGCAGCGTCGGCCTGCACCGGCTGAACCGCAAGGAATACGCCAACGCCGTGCGCGACCTGCTGGGCATACAGCTCGACCCGGCCGAGCTGCTGCCGCGCGACGAACCGGTGGACGGCCTGGACAACATCGCCTCGGCGCTGCAGGTCACGCCCTCCTTCCTCGACCAGTACATGGCATCGCAGCTTCGCCGAGTCGGAAGACCGGCTGCAGATGTACACGCCGGGCGGCGGCCAGGACCGCATCCTGCGCGTGACTTCCTTCGATATCCGCGGGCCCTTCAATGCCACCGGTGTCAGCCAGACCGCCGCGCGCAAGCGGATCTTCGCCGCCTGCTATCCCCGGAGCGCCGCGGAGGAACTGCCCTGCGCACGCCAGGTGGTGGGCGACCTCGCGCGCCGCGCCTTCCGCCGGCCCGTCACCGACGAGGACATGAAGGGCCTGATGCACTTCTATGAACTCGGCCGCGCGCAGTCGGATTTCGACGCGGGCGTGCGCCGTGCGCTGACCGCGGTGCTGGCGAATCCGAATTTCCTGTTCCGCTCCGACGCACCGGTGGGCCGTGAGCTCGCGCCGGGTACGGTGTACGACATCGACGACCTCGCGCTGGCCTCGCGGCTGTCGTTCTTCCTGTGGAGCAGCCTGCCCGACGACACGCTGCTGCAGCTGGCCGTGGCCGGCAAGCTGCATGAGCCCGCGATGCTCAAGGCGCAGGTCACGCGCATGCTGGCCGATCCGCGCTCGCTGGCGCTGTCGAAGAACTTCGGCGCGCAGTGGCTGAACCTGACCAAGCTGCCGGAAATCATCCCGGATGCGGCCATCTTCCCCTACGCCAGCGGCCAGGCCGACCTGCGCGGCGACTTCGTCGAGGAAGTCACGCTGTTCATGGACGACATCGTGCGCAACAACGGCAGTGCACTTGATCTTCTGTCCTCGCCGTACACCTTCGTGAACGAGCGCATCGCCCTGCACTACGACATCAACAGCGTGCGCGGCGACCAGTTCCGCAAGATCAGGCTGGCCGATTCGGCGCGCTGGGGGCTGCTGGGCAAGGGCGGCGTGCTGATGGCCAGCGCCTATCCGAACCGCACCTCGCCGGTGCTGCGCGGCGCCTATGTGCTGGAGCGGCTGATGGGTTCGCCGGCACCCACGCCGCCGCCGGCCGTGCCCACGCTGCCCGAGAACCAGGCCGGCAAGAAGGCCACCACCGTGCGCGAGCGGCTGGAAGAGCACCGCAGGAAGCCGCAGTGCTTCTCCTGCCATTCGGCCATCGACCCTATCGGCTTCACGCTGGAGGGCTTCGATGCCACCGGCAAGGCGCGGCGCATCGACCGCTTCGCGCGCACCGAAATCGACAGTCTCGGCAAGCTGCCCGACGGCACCATCGTGAAGAACCCGGACGAGCTGCGCGCCGCGCTGCTCGCCGACCCGGTGCCGTTCGTGCAGAACCTCACCGAGCGGCTGATCGCCTACTCGCTGGGCCGCGTGATCGAGGCGCATGACATGCCGCAGGTGCGCCGCATCGTGCGCGAATCTTCCGCGGATGGTTACCGGTTCACGACGCTGATCACCAACATCGTGCTCAGCGACGAGTTCCTGAAGGCGAAAGTGCCGGAGGCGAAGCAGGCTCCGGTGTTGCAGACGAAGACCGCAGCGCTCAACTGAGGCAGAGGCATCATGTACATCAGCAAGAAAGCCATTTCCCGCCGCACGCTGCTGCGAGGTGCCGGCGCCAGCATCGCGCTGCCGCTGCTGGATGCCATGATTCCGGCCGCCACCGCGCTGGCCGCGACGCCCGCCGCGCCGAATCCACGCATGGGCTTCATCTACTTTCCGCATGGCGCCATCATCAAGTCGTGGGTGCCGGAGAAGACCGGCGCCGGCTTCCCGCTGTCGCCCATCCTGAAGCCGCTGGAACCCTACCGCTCGCACCTGACCGTGGTCAGTGGCCTGCGCAACAAGGGCGGCGAAAGCTCCGACCCGCACGGCATCATGGCCGGCACCTGGCTGTCCTGTTACGGCGTGAAGGATCGCAAGGACGACTTCGGCACCACCGCCGACCAGCTGGCCGCGCGCCAGTTCGGCGCTTCCACACCGCTGCCCTCGCTGGAACTTTCCGGTGAAGGCGGCGCTGCCACCTGCAGCCAGAGTGGCGGCGGCTGCGGCTTCGGCAGCACCACGGCGTTCCGCACACCCTTCCAGCCGCTGCCCATGGAAGACAACCCGCGCAAGGTGTTCTTCCAGCTGTTCGGCCAGGGCGACAACACGAAGGAGCGCAAGGAGATCCTCAGCGAGACCGGCTCGCTGCTGGACTACGTGATGGCCGAGAGCCGCAGCCTGAACCAGCGCATCGGCGCCGCCGACCGCGCGCGCCTGTCCGAATACCTGGAATCGGTGCGCGAGGTCGAGGCGCGCGTGCAGCGCCTGGCCACGAGCAAGAGCATGACCATGGACCTGCCCAATGCGCCGGAGGGAATCCCCGAGCAGTTCGCCGACGAGGTGGGCGCGCTGTTCGACCTGATCGCGCTGGCGTGGCAGACCAACCAGACCCGGGTCGCCTCCATGATGATCGCCAAGGAGATCAGCATGCGCACCTACCCGAACCTCTCGATCACCGAGGCCTTCCATCCGCTTTCGCATCATGGCAACGATCCGGACAAGATCACGCGGCTGGTGAACATCCAGAACTACCACACGCAGCTGTTCGCGAAGTTCATCGACAAGCTGGCGAAGACCCAGGATGGCGATGGCTCGCTGCTGGACCATTCCATCATCCTGTACGGCAGCAACATGTCCAACAGCGACCTGCACAACAACGACCCGCTGCCCAATGCCATCCTCGGCAAGGGCTATGGCCAGATCAAAGGCAACCAGCACCTGGCTTTCCCGCAGGACACGCCACACGCCAACCTGCTGCTGACGCTGCTGAACCGCGCCGGCGTCGAGACACCGGCGCTGGGCAACAGCACCGGCCAGTTCGCGGAGATCTGAGGCGATGACCACCCGTCGCGGCTTCCTGGAAGCCGCCGCTGCTTCCTGTGCAGGCGCCGCACTGACGGCTCTGCCGTTCGTGGCGGGCGCAAAGGAATCGAAGGACAAGCTCGCCACGCAGGATCTCGGCGGCGGCCTGGCTTTCATCACCGGTGCCGGCGCCAACGTGCTGGCCTTCGGTTCAGCGCAGGGCGCGCTGCTGTTCGACGGCGGCATGCGCGCAACATCAAAGGCGCTGCTGCAACTTGCCCCCGCTGCGGTGGGCGCAAAGAAAGTGCATACGCTGGTGAACACCCACTGGCATCCCGAGCAGACCGGTTCGAACGAGGCGCTGGGCAAGCAGGGCGCGCGCATCATCGCGCACGAGAACACGCGGCTGTGGCTGGCGCGCAAGAGCATCGTCGTGGACTGGGCGCCGAAGCCATTCCTCGCGTTGCCGAAGGCGGCACTGCCAAACAAGAGCTTCTACACCACGGAGGCGCTGGACTTCGGCGGGCAGATCATCGCGCTTGGCCATCTCGGCCAGGCACACACCGATGGCGACCTGTATGCATACCTGCCGAAAGCGAATGTGCTGGTGGCCGGCGGCGTGGTGTCCAGCGCTGGCTGGCCGTTGATGGACTGGCAGACCGGCGGCTGGATCGGCGGCCTGGTTGGTGCGCTGGACCGGTTGCTGAAGATCGCCAACGACGGCACGAAAGTGGTTCCGGCGGACGGCCCCATCATCGGCCGCAGGGAATTGCAGTCTCAGCGGGACATGTACTTCCAGATCTTCGACCGGCTGGTGAAGCAGCTCACCAAAGGCATGGGGCCGGACGAGGCGTACCAGTCAGGTCCGGCCAGGGAATTCGAAGCCCAGTGGGGCGATTCGAAAGCCTTCGTGCTGGCTTCGTTCCGCAGCCTGTGGGGCCACTACGCTCCGGACGCCTGAGCGGGCGGCACCATCGGTTCGGACGGGGCGACCGGCGGCAGTTCCTGCGCCGGGGATGGCGCATGTGTGTCCGCTCCCATGTTGCGCACCGTATCGAACATGCGCGGCGGCAGCTTCGAGGTATCCAGCGCGCGCACGATGAACAGCGATGGCCGCTGCGACAGGTCGATCATCTGCGGCGTGCACAGCTCCGAATTGTGGCCGAAGCACTCGACCACCGGCGACAGGCGCGCGGTCTCGTGGATGCGCGCCACGCGCGCCACCGTGCCGTCGGACAGCTGCACGTAGGTACCCACCGGAATCAGCAGCACCGCGCTCGCCAGGTGGTTCGCGATCACCGTGCCATGTGTCTCGCGCAGGGTCTTGTAGATGCCCGCCAGCGCCACCGCCGGCGCGATCGCATTGCCCGCGCAGCGGATCTGCAATTCGCGTATGGCCCCGAGGATCAATGCGTGCGGATGGATGCGGTCGCCCTTGAGCCCGCGTGGCAGGCCGCTGCCGTCGAGCTTCTCGCGGTGCTCGGAGACGATGCGCTTCACTTCACCATCGAAGCCGCCGCATTGCTCCAGCAGCATGGCGCTGTAGGTCGGGTAGTTGGCCAGTGGCGTGCCGCGCAGCTGCACGCCGGGTTCTTCCTCCGGCATGTTGGGCGGCATGCGCGTCAGGCCCACCGCATGCACGGAGGCCGCATGTGTCAGCGCGCGCAATTCGGTCTTCGACAATCCCATGCGCTTGCCGATCAGGCCCGCGAGCCACACGGCGTCGCTGCCCAGCAGCGCCAGCCGCACCGTGGAATGGCGCGGCGCGGCCGGCGACATCGGCGCCAGCGGCGTGGTGCTGTTGTTGAGGATGGCCACCAGGTAGTCGACGAAACCGGCCACCGCCATGGCGGAGTCCTGGTGCCCGGCGCTGAGCATGCCGAGCGTCTGCTGCGCGCGTTCGCGCGTATGCCGGTCGCGAGTCCGCGCGGCTTCCAGTGCCTCGCGCTGCTCGGCGCGGCGTTGCGCCTCACGTGCAGCCTCGGCCTCCGCGTCGACCAGCACCGCGGCACCGGCATCTTCGGTTGCCGCACCTTCGGGCGCCGCGGCGCCATCCGGTGTTGCGGAACCATCCGCGGCCACGCCGTTCGCGGCAGGCGGCGCTGTGTCCGGCGGAACCTGGGGCAGGACGGCGTCCGCGGCAGCGCCGCGGTCCACATGCACCCGCGTGAGTTCCTTGTCCCGGATGATGGCGATTTCCTTCTCCGAGCTGATGCGGAACATCCGCCGGTCAAAGGGATGATCGAACCACCGGTGGTCGATCCGGATGCGATCACCGACCTTGAGGTCGCAGGCCTCCGCCGGTTCCCATGCTTCCTTTTCCGCGCTCATAGGCTGCCAAGATAATCTGCCGCTCACCTATAATCGGCGGCCGTTGCGAAAACCTTGAGGTAGTTCCATGCGCCTGCGCACCACTGGTTTTTCGGCCCTGCTCCTGTGCATCGCGGGACCGGCGGCACTGGCCGCGCAGGGGGCCGAAGAGGAGCTGCTGTTCAACGCACAATGTGCGCTGTGTCACACCCCGACCCCCGCCCCGGCCGGCAGCCCCAATGAAAAGGCCCCCACGCGCGGGCAGCTCCGGGATTTCCCCGCCGAGGCAGTGCTCACCGCATTGACCACCGGCAAGATGCAGCTGCAGGGCGCCACACTGAACGAGGCGCAGAAGCGCACTGTCGCCGAGTTCGTCACCGGCAAGCGCCTGGGCGCCAACACCTCGGTCGCGCAGGTGGTGAACAAGTGCACGAAGGACAAGCCCATGCAGGATCCGGCGAAGGTCGCCGGCTGGAACGGCCACGGCAACGGTCCGGCAGCCACGCGCTTCCAGGACGCGAAGCAGGCCGGCCTCACCGCGGCGGACCTGCCGCGCCTGAAACTCAAGTGGGCCTTTGGCTACAACGGCGTGGCGCAGGCACGCACGCAGCCGGCCGTCGTCGGTGGCCGCATGTTCGTCGCCAGCGAGAACGGCGAAGCGCATGCGCTGGATCCGGCCACCGGCTGCACGTACTGGACCTTCAAGGCACAGGCCGGTGTGCGCACCGCGCCATCGGTTGCGCCATACAAGGCGAATGGCGCCAGCGGCTACGCGGTGATCGTCGGCGACACGCGCGCCAACCTGTATGCCATCGATGCGAACACCGGCAAGCAGCTGTGGACCGTGCGCGTCGATGAGCATCCCGTGGCCGCCATCAGCGGCGCGCCCATCGTGCATGACGGCCGCGTGTTCGTCGGCGTGCAGGGCCTGGGCGAGGAAGGTCGCGGCGGCACCGGCGGCTATGGCTGCTGCACCTTCCGCGGCAGCCTCAACGCCTTCGACGTGAACTCCGGCAAGCAGCTGTGGAAGACCTACACCGTCGATGAACCGAAGCCGCGCGCGAAGAACAAGGACGGCGTGCAGATGTACGGCCCGGCTGGCGGTTCGATCTGGTCGGCGCCTTCCATCGATGTGAAGCGCGGCCTGGTGTACGTGGCCACCGGCAATGGCTTCGCCGATCCGCCGCAGCCGATGACCGACGCGGTGATCGCGATGGACCAGAAGACCGGTGCCATTCGCTGGTTCAAGCAGCTGATCGCCGGCGACCAGTGGGCCATGGGCTGCCAGGCGACGAACCCGGACAACCCCGCCTGCCCCGCGACGCTGGGCCCGGACTATGACTTCTCCGCCACGCCCATCCTCGCCACGACCGCACGGCGCGAGCTCATCGTGCTGCCGCAGAAATCCGGCATCGCCTACGCGCTCGATCCCGACAAGAAAGGCGAGCTGGTATGGCAGACCACCTTCGGCAAGCCCAGCGGCCTCGGCGGCCAATGGGGCGGCGCGGTCGATGGTGTGAATTTCTACACCGGCACCAACGGCTTCCAGTCCACCCCTGGTGGCTTCACCGCGCTGCGCCTCAGCGATGGCACGATCGCCTGGCAGCAGCCGCCACAGCCAACGCTGTGCACGAAGGGGCGCGGCTGTGGTGCCGGCCAGGGTTCAGCCGCGACGCTGATTCCCGGCGCGGTGTTCAGCAGTGGTCTGGATGGCGGGCTGCGCGCCTATTCCACCAGCGATGGCAAGGTGCTGTGGACCTTCGACACCAATCGTCCCTTCGACACCGTCAATGGCGTAAAGGCCAATGGCGCCAGCATGGATGGGCCTGGTGCGGTGGTGGTTGGCGGGATGGTGTACGTGAACTCGGGATATGGCGGGCTGGTGGGCCAGCCCGGCAACGTGCTGCTGGCGTTCGGGCTCGACTGAACCCGCAGATGCGCGCGGCCTACTCCTTCGCGAGCAGGCTGCGCAGCATCCACGCCGTCTTCTCATGCAGCTGGATGCGCTGCGTGAGCAGATCCGCGCTGGCCTCGTCGCCAGCCTTCTCCACCAGCGGAAACAGCGCGCGCGCCGTGCGCGTCACTGCTTCATGCCCCTCCACCAGGTACCGGATCATCTCGCGCGCCTTCGGCACGCCGCTGGTTTCCTTGATGGAACTGAGCTTGCCGAACTCCGCGTAGGTGGCCGGCGCGAAATGCCCCAGCGAGCGGATGCGCTCGGCGATCAGGTCCGTGGCCAGCCACAGCTCGTTGTACTGCGTTTCGAACATCAGGTGCAGCGTCTGGAACATCGGGCCGGTGACGTTCCAGTGGAAGTTGTGCGTCTTCAGGTACAGCGAGTAGGTGTCGGCCAGCAGGCGGCCGAGGCCGTCGGCGATCTGCTCGCGGTCCTTCTTGCTGATGCCGATGTCGATCTGTGTGGCCATGTGTTTCCCTGTCGAGCCCGCTCAGCCGGGCAAGGTATCCCAGAACTGTTCCATCCTCATGCGCTGCGCGGCCGTGGGCAACCGTCCGCGTCCACCGGCCTGGTTGTCCTGCAGGTAGGCGATGGTGGTGGTACCGGGGATGGCCGCGGTCACCGCCGGGTGCGAGATGATGTACTTGAGGAAGAACTGTGCCCAGGTGGTGGCATCGAATTCCTTCGCCCACTCCGGCACGGCCATGTTGGCCACGCGCGGGAAGATGGGGCGGCCACGGCCACCGAAGGGCGAGTTGACCAGCACGGCGGTGCCCTGTTCCTGCGCCAGCTTAAGCACGGCATCGACCGGGCCGCGATTGCCGATGGAGTAGTCCACCTGCACGAAGTCGGGCTTGTGCGCACGCATCGCCGCCATGATGGGTTCGTACTGCCCGTCGCTGGAGGTCGTCATGCCGATGTAGCGGATCTTGCCGGCCTGCTTGTATTCCTTGAAGTGCGGCATCAGCGAATCCATGCCGTTCATGTTGTGGATCTGCAGCAGGTCGAGCTTGCTCACCTGCAGGCGGCGGAAGGATTCATCCAGCACGGCCTTGCCGGCGGAGACATCACCACCCAGCGGCGTCTTGGTGGCGAGGAAGATCCTGTCGCGGTTGCCGATGTCGGTGAGCAGCTTGCCGATCACTTCCTCGGAAATGCCGTAGCCACGTGCCGTATCGACCACCTTGCCGCCGAGCTCGGGCAGCCCGGTCAACACGCGCTTCAGTTCCGCGAGCTCCTCGGCAGCGGTAGCGGTGAAAGCATTGGTGCCGATGCCCACAGCCGGCAGCTTTTCGCCGGTCGAAGGTATGGTCTTGAGAACCGGCGCCAGTGATCTGGCTTCGGCAGCCAGCGCACCGCGCATGGCGAACGCCACGCCGGCGGCCACACCTGCCTGCATCACCCGCCGACGAGAAAATTCCCTGTTCTTCGCGCTCATGGCCACCCCTGTTGAGAATCTGCGGGCCGCTCTGCGGCCTTGGTGCTGGACAGACCTTAGGCAGCAGGGATCGTTCCGTCAATGTTCATGAGGCGGGCGCGGGCAGCGGTTGATCCGCCGGCCACAGCAACCAGAAAGAACCCTGTTCGCGCATCGCACCAGCCGCTTCACCGGCTTCAGCGCCCAGGCCCCAGAAGAAATCTCCGCGCAGCGCACCGCGTATCGCACCGCCGGTGTCCTGCCCGAGCATCAGGCGCGCCAGCGGCTGGCGCGTCAGCGGATGCGTGGTCGCGAGATAGAACGGCGCGCCCAGCGGCACCAGCCGCGGATCCACCGCCATCGAGCGGCCCGCGGTCAGCGGATAACCCAGCGCGCCGCGCGGGCCGATGTTGGGATCGCCAAGCTTCTCTTCCTGGAAGAACACCACGCTTGGGTTGGCGTTGAACACCTCTTGCTGGCGCTCGGGGTGTTCGGCCAGCCACTTCTTCAGGTTGGGCAACGCGGCCTCTCCCACCGTCAGCTCGCCCTTGTCGACGAGGTAGCGGCCGATGGCGCGATACGGCTGGCCGTTCACGTCGGCGAAGGACACGCGCAACGCCGTGCCATCCGGCAGCCGCACGCGGCCCGAGCCCTGGATCTGCAGGAAGAATGCGTCCGCCGCGCTGTCCAGCCAGACGATCTCCTTGCCGGCGAGCAGCTTGCCGTCGGCCAGCTGCGCGCGATCCGGATACGGCGTGACGCGCTTGCCCTGCAGGCGACCGCGCAACCGTTCGCCCTTCAGCTGCGGATACAGCTCGCCCAGGTCGATGCTGACAAGGTCATCGGGCACAGCGTACAGCGGTGTCTGATATGCGCCGCCACGCTTGCGCGCACCATTCACCACCGGCTCGTAGTAACCGGTGACCATGCCCTGCTCGCGGCGCTCCTTGCTGCCATCCTGGCTGATGGTGACCATGCGCCAGGGTTTCAGCCGCGCTTCGATCAATGCGCGCTGCGCGGCGACGTCGGTGGCGGCGATGCCCTGCGCGGCGCCACAGAACGCCGTCCATACCGGCGCCATGCGCGGCGCGCGGCAGCTGGTGAGCAGTGCGGGCCAGGCGGCGCCAATGTCATCGCTGCTCCAGCCCGGCAGGCTGGACCAGCTGGCCGGTTCGTAGCGCAACAACGGCGGTAGTGGCGCAGCTGGTGGCGCTTCCGGCTTTACCGGCAAGGGGTGACAGGCACCGAGCAGCGCCAGCACACCGCAGACCAGCGCCACCCGCAGGCAGAGTGTTTGCATCTCGTCAGCCCGCCGGCGCGCGCAGGTCGGCCAGCACCACGCCCGAGGCCAGGATCTCCTGCTCATGCGGCGCATCGCGGAAGTTCTCCGCGATGCCGGCGGCAATCCATTCGGCCACTGCCTGCACTTCGAGCAAGCGCCCCACATAGGCGGCGGCCTTGGGCGGCAAGGAAAGCCCATAGGTCTGCACGCGGGTGGCCACCGGCGCGAAGAATGCATCCACGGCGGTGAATGCGGCGCCGCCCAGGCAGGGGCCACCATGGCGCGCAAGGCCATCCGTCCACAGCCCGGCGAGGCGCGCGAGATCCGCCTGCAGGCCGGCGCCCACCTGGTGCAGCTTGATGCGCACCCCGACGCTCATCGAACAGTCATTGCGCAGGGCTGCAAAGCCGCTGTGCATCTCGGCTGCCGCCGAGCGGGCCCATGCGCGCGCCTTCGCGTCCTCCGGCCAGATGCCGGCGTGGCGCTCGGCGAGGTATTCGGTGATGGCCAGCGTGTCCCACACCACGGTCTGGCCATCCACCAGGCAGGGCACGCGGCCGGATGGCGAGTGCTGCTTCAGGCCGCCGAGATGAAACGGCAGCAGCCGCTCATTGAACGGGATGCGCAGGTGGCGCATCAACACCCATGGCCGCATGGACCAGGACGAGTAGTTCTTGTTGCCGATGATCAGTTCGTACATGAGCGGTGGCTTTCAGTCTTCGGTGGGGCGCATGCGGCCGGGCAGCAGCAACTGGTAGAACGCCAGATCCAGCCAGCGGCCGAATTTCCACGCGGCCTCGCGGATGGTACCGGCATGCACGAAACCCAGCTGTTCATGCAGCACGATGCTCTCGCGGTTGCTGGCATCGATGCCGCCGATCATCGCATGGAAGCCCGCCGTGGTGGCGCGCGCGATCAGCTCGCGCATCAGTGTGCGGGCGAGTCCCAGGCGGCGGAACTGCGGATGCACGTACACCGAATGCTCGATGCTGTACTTGTAGGCGGGCCTCACGCGGAACTCGCCCCAGGTGGCGAAGCCGCACAGCTGTCCGCTGTCGTCCAGTGCGCCCAGCACCGGCTGGCGGCCGCGCGCCTTGTCGCCGAACCAGCGCAGCACGGTGTCCAGCGAACGCGTGCGGTACTCGTAGATCGCGGTGGTGTGCAGGATGGCGTCGTTGAAGATGTCGCGCACCGCGGCCGCGTGCGCGTCGGGTGTGCATTCGATCAGTCGGAATGACATGCCGGCACTATAGACGCCGGTCACGCGGCAGAAAACATGCCGGGCCCCAACCAGCCACCGCAGTGAAGCGTTTGCCTCAGACCCGCCCGACGATCTTCTTGCCCCACCAGCGCAGGCCGACGAACAGGAAGCGCCAGTCCTTGAAGAACTCCGGCGGCTTTTTCTCGAACCAGTGGCCGATGAACTGCAGCACCCAGCCCGCGACGAACAACACGATCGCCGGCACCCACAGGCCGCTGATGAGCAGCGCCGCCAGCGCCAGCAGCAGCGACAGCGCGATCATGGGAATGCCGATCAGGTGGCAGACGCGATTGGCCGGATGCTGGTGCCCCAGCTCATACCGCGCGATCCAGTCGTCTATGGTGGGCCCCCGTTGCATGCGCCATAGGTTGCACCCGGCGCGCGGGAGGGATCAAGGGTCCATCAGTAATTTGAGGGTTTCCCCAGTCCCCCCACGGATGCCTGCCGCGGCGAGAACAGCGTCAACAGCGGTCCGGTCAGCACGGTGGTCACCAGCGCCATGATCACCAGCATGGTGAAGATGCGCGAGGACAGGATGCCCAGGTCGTAACCGATGTTGAGCGCGATCAGTTCCATCAGTCCGCGTGTGTTCATCAACGCGCCCAGCTGCAGCGACTCGCGCCAGCGCATGCCGGAGAAGCGCGCCGCCAGGGCGGTGGCGCCCAGCTTGCCCAGGGTGGCCACCGCGATGACCAGCAGGCATATCAGCCAGCCGGACAGATCGTCGATCAACCCGACCTGGGTGCGCAGTCCGGTGAAGGTGAAGAACAGCGGCAGCAGCAGCACCGAGCTGAAGCTTTCCAGGCGCATGGCGATCTTGCGGCGGAAATCATGGGCCTCCGGCATGATCATGCCGGCGAGAAATGCGCCGAACAGGCTGTGGATGCCCAGCACTTCGGTGGTCAGCGCCGAGGCCATGACCAGGCAAGCCACCACCGCCAGCGTCGGGCGCGATGGTTCGCGATCGGCCAGCTGCTGCTGCCCGATCCACCGCGGCAGCACACGCCGCACGCCGGCCACCATCAGCAGCACGAAGGCCAGCACCAGCAACAGGTTGAGCGCCGTGCCGCCAAGCCCCGTGGCCGTGGCCACCGCCACCACGAGGGCCAGGATGCTCCAGGCGGTAACGTCGCCCACGGCCGCGCAGGTGATGGCCATGCTGCCCAGTGCGGTCTGCGACAGGCCGCGATCCTGCAGGATGCGCGCCAGCACCGGGAAGGCCGTGATGCTCATCGAGATGCCCATGAACAGCGCAAAGGCGGTGAAGCCAGTGCCCGGCGCGGCCATGCTGCTGAACAGGAAATACGCCAGCAGCAGGCCCAGCAGGTACGGGATGAGGATGCCGGTCTGGCTGACCACCACGGCGGTGCGCGCGGTGCCGCGCACATGCCCCACGTTCACTTCCATGCCGACGGTGAACATGAACAGGCAGACGCCGATCTGGCTGAGGATGCCGAGCATGCCCATGGAACTGGCAGGGAACACGAACGCGAACGCATCCGGCGCCAGCAGACCGAACAGCGACGGCCCCAACACGATGCCGGCGGCCATTTCACCGATCACCGCCGGCTGCCCCATCCACACGAACAACCGGCTGACGAGCCTTGATACCAGGATGATCGCAAGCAGCTGCAGGAACAGGTGGCCCAGGGGCTGCTGCAGGTGGCCAAGCAGGCCGCCCATCAGCGTGGCGAAGGCCGAGGATTGCTGTACAGCTGCCACTGCGCCGCCGGAATGCGCGCCTGCGAAGCCCTGTGGCGCAGGCAGTGACGAACCCAGATGCAGCACGCCGGCGATGGCAGCGCCCGCGGCCGCGAGGACGAGCGCATAGAGAAGGAGTGACCGCTTCATCGGAGGCGGATCATACCCGACGGCTTGCCGGCCATCCGGCATCGCCAGCGCAACAGCTAGCCTGAGCGCAACAGCGATGAGCGACGCAGCGACGACAGCACCCGCGTCTCCAGTTGCCGGAAATCCATCGGCTGGCCGAACAGCCAGCCCTGCGCGTACTGCACGCCGCGCTCGCGCAGGAACTGCGCCTGCGCTTCGGTTTCCACGCCTTCGGCCACCATCGCGAGCTTCAGGTCGCGGGCCATGTTGATGATGTGCGGCGCCACCTGGCTGGTGGCGGCCTCGGTGCCGATCTTGTCGACGAAGGACTTGTCGATCTTCAGGTAATCCAGCTCGAAGGTTTCCAGGTACGACAGGCTGGAATAGCCGGTGCCGAAGTCATCCAGCGCCACGCGCACGCCGCTGGCGCGCAGCCTGTGCGCCATGTCGCGCGCGACCTCGGCCTTCATCAGGCCGCGTTCGGTGACTTCGACGCAGAGATTGCCCGGATGCGCGCCGGTGTCGCGCGCCAGCTGCGCCAGCAGCTGCATCGTTTCCTCGGACTGCATGTCGGTGGCCGACAGGTTGATGGCGATGTGGAAATCCGGATGGCTGGCGACGATCGCCGCGGTATCGCGGGCCACCAGGCGGACCACCTCGCGGGTGATGCGCTGGATCAGGCCCGCATCCTCCGCGGCCTGGATGAACAGCTCCGGCCGCATCATCTCGCCGGTGGGCCGGCGCCAGCGGATCAATGCCTCGGCTCCCACCCATTGCTGCGTCCTGAGGTCCACGATGGGCTGGTACATCAGGAAGAACTCGCGGCGCCGCAATGCGCTCTTCAGCATCGCCGGCATTGCCATCTGCATGCGCACCGTGAACAACACCGCCCAGAACAGTACCGCGCTGGTCACGAGGCCGGTGGGTACCATCACGAACGCCGCGGAACGCGTACGTGCCTCCACGTGCCCGATCGGCACGGCCGCGATGGCCAGCGTCGAGTAGCGCGCCGAGCGCGCCACGGCCACCACGAACTGGTCGCGGATGAAGGTCGTCTCCCGGCTTTCGCCCAGCGCGTCGATCCACTCGATTTTCGTGACGCCACGATTGCTGCGGAACTGCCGGTTGTCCGGCGTGACCGTCGCAAGCAGCACGTCCGTGTCTTCCGGCGACACGTCGATCGGCAGGTCCTTGTGGATCACGGCGGCGTAGCCGTTGCGGCCGATGACGGTGAAGGCGGTGTCCGGAGCGAACGGGAACTTCACCTGCGTGCGCACGGTGCTGCCGCTCGCGACAACGATGTCCGGCTCGCCCAGATCGTGCCGCGGGCCGCCGCGGCCGCCGATGGACGAGCACTCCAGCCGGTTCCCGGCCACATGCCCGATGGCCTGGATGTAGCTCGACGCCACGTCTATCTGGTCCATCAATGCCAGTTGCGCATCGGAGCAGGCGTCGCCGCCGGTGGCAGCGGCCGACTGCACCAGGCGCTCGATGCCGACGTAGATCTGGTCAGCCGCCATGTCGGAGCGGGTCAGTATCTCGTGCGCGTAGCCCAGCACGCGCGCGCGCTCCGATTCCTCCGCCTGCTTGCCCGCGACGTACAGCGCAAGCAGCACCGGCATTGCGACGGCCAGCAGGCCGGCAATGGCAGTGCAGAACGTGGCGGTCTTCCTGGTCATCCCACCCTGTGTACAGGCTCATGCCACCGGAGGCGTTGCGGCAGGTCGCAAAGCCGCCCTGCGCTCCGGCCTGCCGGCGGCGGACTGCCGCCTCAGGTCAGGAGCTGGCTTTCTTCTTCGCGGGCTTCGACTTGCGTGAAATGTTGAGGTTAACGGCCTGGCGCACCAGAACCTTGAATGCGTCCGCATCCACCCGTTCACCCTCGCGGATGTCGATGGCGCGTCGCACGTTGCCGTCGAGACTGGAATTGAACAGCTGCGCCGGATCCTTCAGTGAGGCACCCCTGGCGAAGGTCAGCTTGACGACGCTCTTGTAGGTCTCGCCAGTGCACAGGATGCCCTCGTGCGACCACACCGGCGTACCCCTCCACTTCACCTCTTCCACCACGTCGGGATCGGCCTGCTGGATGAGCTTGCGCATGCGCGCCAGAGTCTTGCCGCGCCAGTCCGCGAGCTCATCGATTCGGGCGGTGATGAACCCGGATGCGGATTCCTGCTTTGCCATGACGGGCAGCATAGGCAATTCATCCGCCAAAGTCAGGTGCGTCCTTGAACACGCGCATGCTCCAGTTGCCGGCGATGGGGCGATTCGTGGTGCGCCATCCGCGTGCGAGGAGATGGCTGGCGATGTGCGCGAGCAATATGCCGTGACCAACATGCATCACGCTGCCGTGGCGGTCCGACAGCTGCTGCAGCAGGTCGGCGGCGCGGCCGGCTCTGGCCAGGACGCAGCGGCGCGATTCACCTCCCGCCGACCATCCGAGGTACCAGCCCGCCCGCAACAACACTCCCCACGCGGGAATCGGCATGGTCAGCATGGACCATGCGGGCACCGGCAACCCGGCTTCCGCGAACACGGCGTCCACCAGCACTTCCCGTCCTGGCGCGAGCCGCGCCGCAGACTGCGTGCTGCGCCGAAGCGGACTCGCAACCAACGCGCCGCTGTCGGCTGCCATGGCCCGCACCGCGGCAGGTGCGGATTCCGCGTGCGACAGGCCGGCATCGTCGTAGGCGACGACCCACTCCTTTACTTGTGCGGCGGTGATCCAGCGCCGTTCGCGCAGCGTCACCGGGCCATGTCGGACCAGCACTATTCTTGCCATTCGCGGCGATTCTGCCTGAGGTTACGAAGGCAGCATCGAAGGTAGGACATCCAGCGCCATATCGTCGCGTCGAATGACCGCAGCCATGGCGGGAGCAACTACCGCGCTTCGCCGGTCACGAATTCCCGGGATTCATCGAGCAGCTTCTTCAGGCGCGCCCTGCCGATGCGCGTGAGGCGGACAAGAACGGCTGGATAGGGCCTGTAGTGGTCGGTGAGGTAGTACGTCGCGGGCTTTTCTTCAATGAGCGCATCGCGGCGCTTCAGGCTGATGCGGATCATCAGGGTGTCGGGTTCGGCGGATTTGTGGATGGCTTTGCAGGCCATGAGCCTTCCCTTGACCTTCAAGCTCATGCCCCGAGTTCCGGACGCACCTTGCACATCCGGGAGCGCCGTTCCGGTTGCAAGTGCGATGTCGAAGCTCATGGTCTGGCGGGCATATGCCTTCGCCAGCGCCTTCGCCACGCGCGCGATCAGCGGATACGGGATGGGCTCCGAGAGTGCAAAGCGCAGGTTGCCCTTGGCATTGGCGTAGGGCCTGAGTCGCTGGATGAGCCTGGCATCGTTGCGCACTGGCGGGTAGATGCCGATGTGGGATTTGAACGCCGCACAGTACATGAAGATGCGCTCCAGCCTGAATGCCGGAATGCCGTAGCTGACCAGTTCCGTGCAACCCGGGACGCTCTTCCTGACCAGGCCTCGTATCTTCCCGACCGCAAGCGCCGCCGGCGGCGAAAGATCGGCCATGTATCCGGCTACGGATTGCGGCCTGGCGCGGAGCGGTCTTTTCTTCATGCGTGTTTCCGGACTCATGTCATGCCTCCGGCCATTCACAGCGCATGGCCTGGTCGCTGGCCGTGGAAAACCTGCAGATCTCCTCGCCAAGCCGGCTGAACGAGGCCGGGTCCCCGGGCACGTAGAAGACCACATTGGCGGCATCCGGAGGTTCGCTGTGCGTGTCGTACTGCACTTCCAGTGCGGAGCGGCCGAAGCCATGCAGCAGGAATACCCGCAGCTTCAGATAGCCGTACCAGCCGGGCTCCCTGGAGCCAGCCTCGAGCACCGCCTCCTTCGTCTCACTGAAGGGATAGAACTGCAGCGCAGCTCCAAAGATATTGAGCTCCTCGGGATACACGTAAGCCTTGTGCGTGCCGAGGTGGCCGTTGCCCTGCACGGTGACCTGCAGCTCCAGCATGCCGTCCTCATCCCGCCCCAGGGCCTTCAATTCAATTGCACCCATGCCCTTCACGCCAGCCTCATGAAGCCACAGCCATGCGCCAGGGCACTTGCCTGCCCTGCCGGCCGGCGCCAATGCGGCATTCAGCGAGCAAGCAGTGCCCAGCGCTCATGATCCCTCCACCTGCCTGCTATCTTCAGATAGCGCGGCGAATATCCTTCCCTGGTAAAGCCGCATGCCGCGACGAGTGCAATCGATGCAACGTTGCCGGGCTGGATATTCGCTTCCAGGCGATGCAGTCCCAGCGTGCCGAATGCATATCGCCCCACCATCCCGATGGCCTCAGTCATCAGGCCCTGGCGCTCGTGGCCGTGGAAAACATGGTAGCTGAGATAGGCGCTCATGAAGGCGCCACGCACCACGTTCGTCACATCCGCATAGCCGGCAAGTGCGCCACTGGCACGCAGGCGAATCGCGAACGCGAAATTGTCCGGCGGTTGCAAGCGCTTGAGGCGGGCGTTGAAGGCTGCTGCATTCAGCGGTGGATGCACCCAGGCGGCATGAAGGCGTTTGCTGGCAGCGACGGCGGCAATGAACTCCGTGCAGTCCGAAGGGGTCAGGGCGGATATGGCGACGCGGCGGGTCAACATGGTTTGTTGGGCAACAGAGGCATGGTTCTTACAGATTGCCTTCATTGAGCTGCCAGGTGGAAGACGCGGGCATGGCCGCGAACGTCACCCGCGCCCGGCATGGACAGCCATCACGCATTGCCTAGCGAGCACTGCCTTTCTCCAGATTCCGGGTCATGCTCTGGATGGCCGTGAGGGTCTCAGTTAGATCGGATCGCAATGCTTCATCGTCCATTTCGCCAAGGTTCTGAAGAGTCCCGGGACAGACGGACGCCGCATCCCGTCTCTCGAAGTTATGCCTCGCGTCATTGAAGCTATCCTTCAGAGCGTCGACAATTTCGGCAGCAACCGGCTTGTTCTTCATTTCCCTGAACCGGCCGGAGGCAAGAAAGCCCTGCGATATGCCTTGGATGCGGCTGGCAAGATCTTCCATGAGATTTTCGAACTCCGGCTTCAGCAGCGGTACCTTGTCGGAACAATGGTCCGCGTGGATTCTGAATTTCAGCGCGGTCACAAATATGGACAGATCGGCGGCGGAACTTTTCGGCCACACCACTTCGGCGGCAGGGGCGGCTGGGTTGACGAAGGCAATGGCGAGGGCAATGAACACGGAATTCTTCAAGTTCATGGATTCACGTCGAGGTAGCGTCTGACGGTTTAGTTCAGCGGCGGCATGGCGCTACTTCAGCACCGGAGCGCTGCAACGACTTGTCGGGTGCCCACGCGAAGGTGCGCAAGCGAGATTCCTGGGAAGTTGGTCACCCGACAGACGAATTGATAGACGGGAATCATGCCGACGCAAGGGAGTGACCTGTTTTCGCTGCCGGATGGTCTTCGCAGCCAGTGCCCCGGGCTCCGTGGATGGCAATGCCGAATACAAGCTGTCTCAACACTGTCTTTCACTGTTGTGCCTCTGCCTTCGTTCCCATTGCATCGGGGGCCTGGAGGCTCATTCCACACGAAGTACATCTCGATCTGGCCGTCGGTGCCAAGGGTATCCAGCTTGTGCATCGGGGACATCGCAGGCCGAAGGACAGATAGAGGGCGGAGCCTATGACCGCGAGAGCGGCGCACACCCCTACAGCAATCTGAGCGCCAGTATCTGGAATCAGCCGCGCCAGCAGCGTGGCGGCCATGCCCGCCCACGTCGTTGCGAGGAGCCGGGATCGCAGGCTGGCGACGCTTCTCAGCGCTGACGTTTCCTGTTCGGTCGGTGCAGAACGGTTCATTCGTTTTCTCCAATTGCACTTGGACTTCGGCTTGAGGTCACCAAATGGCTGAGTTCAGCAGCGGCATAAGGCCCTTCCAGCCCGCGGGTGCGCCAGCGCTCGTGTGCATTCCCGGCGCTCGGCCGCCCGCGGCCAATGTAGATGCCACTTTCCGGATCGAACCGTACTTTTTTGGGGCGAACGCTTCCGCAGAGTTCCTGGACGGACCTCTTGAATACATCAATTTCACCGCCCTGTTCCGCATTGAGGCGCGCAGCTGCAGACGTGAATACCAGAGTAAATTCGGCGTCGCCGAGGTGGGATGCCGAGCAAGTTAGCGTTGGCCTGCGGCCAGAGTTGGCGAAAGCCCTGCGCAAGGCAGCGTTTGCACCGTCCCTAAGGCGGCTACGCCGCTTGCGAACAGTTGCATATCGAATGGCGAGAGCTACCGCGGCGCCGACTCCGACGATCCACTCCATTGCTGTTGGCCACGACATAGTGACGCCTAACGACTGAGTTCAGCGGCGGCACGCTGACCTTTCAGCACGCGGGCGCGCCAGCGCTCGTGTGCGATCTCGGCGCTCGGCCGCCCGCGGCCGAGCAGTTTATGCGTCCCCGTCCGCTGCAACGATTTGTTAGACGGCACGTCGAGCACCCTCTTAGTGGACGTAGCTAGACATCGACCTTGTAAGACAAACCAACCTCATCCCCGGACTGACCCCGGAACCCCCAATTGTGTTTCGGGGTCTCTGCGATCGTAACCTCGATTTCATTGGGTTGTCTCTCACACTGCCTTCCGATGCGCTCGAATAGAAGGCGAATTAGAGCCTTCCTAGCGTCGACGGAGCGCCCTTCGAACATGCTGATCTCAATGATCGTGTACTTAGGCGAGGCGGACGCCGGAAAGTAGAAGTCGCTGGCGTCCATTGAAAAGAACCGATGAGCTCGCTTTTCTGGTGGGAACTGCAGGGCATCCACCACACAGGAATGGATCGCGTCGGACAGACACGCCTTAATGGGTTCAAGGTGCTCTTTGATCCCGTAGATCTTGATCTGCGCCACATCTTCCTCAGTTGTTTGAAGTGCCGTCTAACGGCTGAGTTCAGCGGCCGCGCGCTGACCTGTCAGCACGCGGGCGCGCAGCGCTCGTGTGCGCTCTGCGCTCGGCCGCCCGCGGCCGAGCAGTTTATGCGTCCCCGTCCGCTGCAACGATTTGTTAGGCGCTCGTGCAACCATGTTTCTGAGCCCACTCTAAAAATGTGCGGATGAGCTCACCCAAGTTCCTTGGACCACCAAACCCCATGAATTTCATCTCTTCGAGTCGACAATTAACCCAATCGTTGTCGTTGCGTTCAATGACCACTGGTTCAAATGCCAAGTCTTCTAAGGGCGTGCCTCGGAGATCGATCTTAAGTGACCAGCCCGGGTTGTCGAGCGTATCAATGGAAACACCATAAGAGTGCTCCCAATCGCTGTCGCACTGAGCTAAGTACCAGGATTGGAGTTGCTGTAGTTCGTCAGTCATCGGATGTGACACGAGTTCCGGGTTCTAGAAGAAGAATGACGGCCCGCGCTGGCGCCTAACGGCTGAGTTCAGCGGCGGCACACGTGCGCTTCAGCACGCGGGCGCGCGGCGCTCGACAGAGCGCCGGCACTACTCGCCCGCGGCCGAGCACTTTATGGTTCACGGACCGCTGCTACGATTTGTTAGGCGCCGATTGCACAGCGTCGATTCGAGGTCATTTTCTTGGGCTCGTCAGGAAGCGCCTTATCTCATTGCCTTTGGCGCGTAGGCATGAAGCCAACGAGTGCGTAACAGAGG